>ENA-UEYL01000678-UEYL01000678.1-human-gut-metagenome-genome-assembly--contig:-NODE-678-length-33413-cov-4.706114_pt1 | contig 33413 bp, 30 predicted proteins | sample MGYA00242941_ERZ507946 | MGnify/ENA primary metagenome ERZ507946 (study PRJEB26167, sample SAMN06115482) | human gut metagenome | host: Homo sapiens | place: China:Guizhou | collected 2015-03-11...
CCAGCCTTTCCATTGCTGTTTTTTGGGCGGATGACTTCCGGCTGTCTATGGTAGCCCGCTTTATGCGCGGCTTACAGGATGCCATGAAAGATGAAAAAATGCAGGTGGAGTTTTCCTTCCTGCTTTACCATAATGATGAGTTGAGCAAGCATGCGTCTCTTAAGCATGCGACGATGTTCAATGCCATCATCATTTGTAATGCATCCCAGATCGATATGCAGTATTTGGAAGAGACGGAATTTCCGGTCCCTGTTGTGCTCTATAATCGCCATTCAACACGGCACTGCACCGTCAATGTGAACGACCGAAGCATGGGTGAAATTCCTGCGCAGGTGTTTGCGCGGCTTGGGCATCGGTCCACTGTGGTCATGACTTCAGATTCTGCCTTCCCGGGGATGAACATCCGTACGAACACATTTCTGGAGGAAGCACGGATGCACGGCTTGAAGGCACATGTGATTGAAACAGAGAGTTCTATGGCGGGGGGATACAGGGCAGCGGAGGAATTCTGCACCCTTGTGCCGCGCCCGGATTGCCTGTTCTGCGCATCTGACGCAATTTCCATGGGCGTTCTGCGGTATTTCAATACCCATGGGATTTCTATACCCGAGGACCTGGAACTGATCAGCATCGGGAACGGCGATCAGGAGCAGGCGCAATATACAACTCCGTCCCTTTCTGTGATTTATTTGCCAATGGAGGACATGGCGCAAGCGTGCCTGAAGATATTGATTTCTCTTATGAAAGGCGAGCTAACGGCACCGTATTCTGTTGAACTTCCGGTCACCTATATTGCAAGGGAAAGCTGCCGGGCAATAGAAGCAGAACCGGAATCGGCACTGCAGACCGACGGGCGGTAATCGTTTCGTTTCATCGAGATGGAGACGGTGGCTCTGAAACTGAACATAGAATCTTTCTGCAAAAAATTCCTGATCTTACAAGAGATCAGGAATTTTTCCACTATAAAGAAACAGCGTATGGGGAAAACAAATAGGCAAATCCCTCTCCCCATATGTTCGGAACGCCCGGGTTCTGAAACGCCGCCGGGGGTCGGTTGACAGAAATGCCCGGCCGGCGTATGATAATAGCGATTATCTTGAGATACATATAGAAAAAATCAATTGATATACAGGGGACGGTGCTGCCGCCCCTTGGGGAGATGCCTATGGATATCCGACAGATCAACTATTTTGTGGCCGTGGCCCAGAACGGCAGCTTTTCCAAGGCGGCGGAGATGCTCTCGCTGTCCCAGCCCACCTTGTCCCTGGCGGTGAAGAAGCTGGAGGAGGAACTGGGGGTAAAGCTGTTTTACTCCTTCAACAAGCGCCAGGAGCTGACGGATGAAGGTGTGGCCCTGCTGGAGAGCTCCCGCCATCTGCTGGATGCCTACCAGCAGACGCTGGAAAATGTGAAAAGCAGCCGAAAAAGCCGCTCCGGCTCCTTTATTCTGGGCCTTTCCCCGCTGTTCGGTGCCTGCTTTTTCGGTGACCTGATCCCCAAATTCAACCAGGAATACCCCAACATCCAGATCACCATGATCGAGGACGGCGCCTATAAGATCGACGAGCGGATCGCCAACGGTCAGGTGGACATCGCTGTGACGCTGAAAACGGAGCGCCTGTCCACATTCAATAATTGCCACTTCACCACCCAGCGCAACGTGGCGCTGCTCCACAAGAGCCATCCGCTGGCGGGGGAGAAGAGCCTCACGGTGGCGCAGCTGCGGGAGGAGGCGTTTGCCATCTTCAGCCAGGATTTCATCCTGCACCGCCAGATCGTCTCCGCCTGCCACAGTGCCGGCTTCCGGCCCAAATTCGCCCTGCTGAGCAGCCAGTGGGACTTTATGGTGGAGCTGGTGGCCAAGAATCACGCGGTGTCTATCCTGCCCAAGCCGGTGCTGGACAAGCACCCGGACCCCAATGTGGTCTGTATCCCGCTGACGGACAGCATGAAATACTGGGATATTGCCCTGGCGTGGAACAAAAACCGGTATATGCCCAATGCCTGCCGATTGTTTCTGGACTTTGTCCGCGAACATCTGCCCCCCGACGACCTGTGATGCGTCGGGGGATCTTTTTGCTTGTAGTATAAATTTTATCAATAATTATTTCAATGTTTTATTGATTGATTTGCGTATTTTGCAAAATATTTCTTAATGATTTTCTGTGAAAATCATTATTGAAAACTATATAACTGCGCATTAAGATAAACATAGAACATGCGCCGGGCCGCTGTGCCCCGCGCCTGCGGTATCTGTACAGAGTTGCCACACATCCCATTCATAACAAGAAAAGAGAGTGATTCCATGCTCAGTTTGTTCGGCATCATCCTTGGACTGGCCCTCTTGATTTTCCTGGCGTTCCGAGGAAAGTCCCTGCTGTGGGCGGCGCCTATCTGCGCCTTGGTGGTAGCGCTCACCGGCGGACTGGATCTGTTCACCGCGTACACCCAGGATTACATGCAGGGGTTTGTGGACTTTGTGCTGGAGTGGTTCCCCGCCTTCATGCTGGGCGCCATCTTTGGCCAGATCATGCAGGACTCCGGCGGAGTCGTTTCCCTGACCAAGGCGGTTGTGAAGCTGGTCGTCCGGGACAAAGCCATCTTTGCCTCTGTGCTGTGCGGCGGCCTGCTGGCCTACGGCGGCATCTCCGGCTTCGTGATCATCTTCTCCATGTATCCCATCGTGCTGGGGCTTTTCAAGGAGGCCAACATTACCCGCCGCCTGATCCCCGCCACCATCATGACCGGCGCGTTCACCTTCTCCATGAGCGCACTGCCCGGTACGCCTACCATCCAGAACCTGATCCCCTGCGAGTACTTCGGCACCACCGCCACCGCGGCGCCGGTGATCGGCATTGTCTGCTCGGTCATCATGTTTGTGGGCCCCGTCCTGTGGCTGAGCTACCGTGCCCGGAAGTTCCGGGCCGCCGGAGAGGGCTATGATGATCCGGAGGATATCCCCGAGGAGATCGACGACGATAAGCTGCCGCCCGCCTGGTGCTGCTTCGTGCCCTTCGTGGTGATCGTGGTCATGCTGAACGTGTTCGCGCTGAACATCGTCATCTGCCTGCTGGCCGGCGTGGTGCTTTCCCTGGTGCTGCTGTTCCTGATGGGCAAAGTCCGCGGCAAGGTCTATCTGTCCGATCCCGGCGACACCCTCAACAAGGGCTGCCAGAGCGCCGTCTCCGCCATCATGAACACCTCCGCTGCCGTGGGCTTCGGCTCCGTGGTGAAGGTGAGCCCCGGATTTACGGTTTTGTCCGAGCTGGTGCTGGGCATCCAGGGCAGCCCCCTGATCGCCGAGTCCATTGCCATCAACATCCTGGCCGGCGCCACCGGCTCTGCCTCCGGCGGCCTGCGGATCGCCCTGGATGCGCTGGCCCCCAGCTTCATCCAGATGTCCCAGAGCTCCGGCATCCCCCTGGCGGTGTTCCACCGGGTGGGCGCCATCGCCTGCGGCGGACTGAACACCATGCCCCATGACGGCGCGGTGGTCACCTATCTGTCCTACTGCAAGATCCCCCATAAGCGCGGCTATTTCGATATGTTCATCGTGGCCGGCGCCATCCCCATCCTGGCAAATATCGTTGCGATCATTTTGGGTACCATCGGAGTTGTATAAGGAGGAAATTATCATGACAATGAAATCTGCACTGATTACCGGCGCCGCTTCCGGCATCGGCAAGGCCTGCGCCGAGAGAATGGCCCGGGAGGGCTACGGTGTCGTGGTGGCGGACGTGAACATGGCCGCCGCGGAAGAACTGGTCAAGAGCCTGACCGCCGAGGGCCTCAGCGCCATCGCCGTCCACATGGACGTATCCAATGAGGAAGAAGTGGAGGCTGGCTTTGACAAGATGGTGGAGACCTACGGCTCCTGCGATCTGGTCATGTCCAACGCCGGTGTTCAGATCGTCCATCCCTTTGACGAGTATCCCTTTGCCGACTGGAAGAAGATGATGGCCATCCACGCCGACGGCGCGTTCCTGGTCTCCCGGGCGGCGTTCCGCCGGATGAAGGCCTCCGGCAAGGGCGGACGAATCGTGTTTACCGGCTCCGTCCAGTCCTTCGTGGGCTCCAAGCTGAAAGAGCCCTACAACTTCGCCAAGCACGGCGTGGCGGGCCTTGCCAAGGCGGTGGCCCGTGAGGGCGCCGACTACGGCATCTACACCTACACCATCTGCCCCAGCTTCATCAAGACGCCGCTGGTGGAAAAGCAGATCCCCGAGCAGGCGGCCTCTCTGGGCATCACCGAGGAGGAAGTGGTGAAGAACATCATGCTGCGCGACACCGTGGACGGCGTGTTCACCACCGTGGAGGATGTTGCCAACACGCTGGTGTTCCTCAGCAAGGACCAGGGCGCCCTCACCGGCCAGTCCCTGCGGCTGACCCACGGCTGGGCCATGATGTAAGGAGGCGTTCCCATGGAGAAGATCGCGGTCTACGGCTCCGGCACCATTGGCTCGTGCCAGGCCACGCTGGTCATCGGCCACGGCCTGCCCTGCACGGTGATCGGCCACTCGGAAAAGGGCCTGGAGCGGTGCCGGAAAGCCATCGCCCAGAACTGGGATGACCTGATCGCCGAGGGCCTGGCCACCGAGGCCAACAAGGAGGCGGCCATGGCGCTGCTGCATATCACCAACGACCCCGCCGCCCTGGCGGACCACACCTTTATCTTTGAAGCGGTCACGGAGGGGCCTGCGGAAAAGCAGGCCGTGTATGAAGCGGCGGCCAAGTACGCATCAGAGGATGCCATTGTGGCCTCCTGCTCTTCTTCCATGGACGCGGAAGTGCTGGCAAAGCTCTCTCCCTGCCCGGAGCGGCTGCTGATCGCCCATCCCTTCCAGCCGGTCCATATGCTGCCGCTGGTGGAGGTGGTGCGCCACGAGCGCACGGAGCAGTCCGCCATCGACCGCACCCTGGCGCTGCTGGAGCAGCTCCACCGCCAGGTGGTGGTGCTCAACCGCAGCGTGCCTGGCCTGCTGGTCAACCGCTTTGCCCAGGCGCTGTTTCGGGAGTCCATCTACCTGATCGAGCAGGGCATCACCACCGCGGCGGACATCGACCGGGCGGTGAAATACGCCGTGGGCATGCGCTATGCCTCCATCGGCCTGCTGGAGTATTTCGACGCCGTGGGCTTCGGCCTGGAGAGCACCATCGCCCAGAACGTGTACCCGGATCTTTGCGGGACCCGGGAGCTGCAAAAGACCGTGCTGGACGGCCTGGCCTCCGGTAAGACGGGACAGGCCGCAGGACAGGGCCTGTACGACTGGTCGAAAAAGGACGGCGACGATTTCCGCCGCCGCAAGCAGAGCCCGTATTTTGCCGGGGTCAAGGAGTGGACCATGCCCGGCTGAAAAACGCCTGAAGACTGTAAAAAAGGCCGCCGGGATCACCTTGGGTGATCCCGGCGGCCTGCTGCTGTGCCGGGAAACGGCGGGCAGGGAAGAGGTACCGCTGTTTTATTGGTACAGCTTGGGGATGCGGAAGCTCTGCTGGCCGTTGGCCTCATCGGTCACCGTTCCGGCGGGGAAGAGGATCACGGGATTGCCCTCCTCATCCACTTCAAAGGCGGTGGTCTCATCAATGGCCACATAGTCGGTCAGGGGGGCGTTGTCCTCAATGGGGTAGTAGCGTACGTCCGGATCCTTTTCCATGCGGTTGCCCATCTGCATGGTGATGGTCTCCGTCAAGTAGGCGGCGTAGTCCTCGCCCAGCAGATCTTCCAGGGTGGGCTCTTCCGAAGGTTCCTGCTCTGCGGGGGGCGTTTGCTCTGCTGCGGGCGGGGCGCTTTCTTCCTGACTGTCGGCGGCGGACGCAGCGCAGCCGGAAAGCAGCAGCGCGCAGAGGGAAAGTACCAGCAGCGCGGCGAACAGGCAGCGATTCTTCTTCATAACGGATACCTCCTTTTTTGTGCTTCGGGCCCGCTGTTGTGGGCCTGTTTTCTTTTGGTATCTATACCATAGCGGTTCCATGCCGCAAAGTAGCCGCAAAAAGGCATCATTGCTGCATCATTGCGCCTGGGGAGTGCCGCTGTCATTGGGGAAGATTTCCAGGGGCTCCACGCAGATCCGGCCGCTGTCCGGTTCCGTACGGGCGGTGTACAGCAGGCCGTCCGTTTGCGTCAGCTCCCACACGGCGTCGCTGCGCGGCTGCGTCTCCAGGCCCAGTCCATCCAAAAACCGCTCTCCCAGAACTGCACTGGACGGAAGCGGATCCCGGACGGAGCGCAGGGCGCAGTCGATCCACAGGGGCAATCCCGTCTCCTGGTCCACCACCAGCCACAGATCGTCCCGGCCGGCGGTCCTGCCCTGGAGATACAGGATCCCCGCGGACAGCGCGCCGTCGGACTGAACGTAGACGGCCCGGCTGCCGCCCAGGTATTCCAGGGATTCCCGGTCAAAGTCCTGGGGCAGGACGCCCCAGGCAAGGAGAAAGTCCACGCTTTGGAAAAACAGCTCTTCCGACTGGGCTGCGTCCGTCTCGCCCGGCTCCGGCAGGGATTGGGTGGTGGAGTAGACCGCCAGGTCCGGGTAGCGGATGGCACGCACCAGCAGCGTCAGCTTTTCTGCCAGCGTGGCCTCCCGGATGGTCAGCTCCTCCTGCGCCAGAAGCTCTTTGTGTATGGCGCCCAGGGTCTGCCGGTCCCGCAGAGCGGAGATCTGCGGCGGCAGCAGCAGAGCCGAGAGCACCACCAGGCCGGTCGCAAAGGGCAATGCCCAGGCTTTTGCATGCTTCAATGGGACGCACCTCCTTTCAAATGAACCTGCACCCGGGTGCCGTGGCCGGGCGCGCTGTCGAATTTCAGCACAGCGCCATGGAGGGCCACGATCCGCTGGCACACGGTCAGTCCCAGCCCGGCGCCGCCCTGGGCCCGGGCTCGGGATTTGTCCGCCATATAGAAAGGCTCCGTGATCCGTCCCAGGTCCTCCGGCGCGATCCCCCGGCCGTCATCCGTGACGGAGATGGTGTATCCGTCCTCCGCAGGCGCCCCCTCCAGCAGGATATGTCCGCCCGGGGAGACGGCCTTGCGGGCGTTGTCCAGCAGGTTCAAACAAACGGACGCCATCAGGTCCGGCTCTATGGGCGCCGTGCCCGGCTGGGCACGGACTTCCAGCTGGATGCCGTCACGCTCCAGCGCCGGACGCAGCGCACCGGCGGTCTCCTCCAAAAAGGAGGACAGCTCCGTCTGGCGGAGGTTCACCCCGTTTTGTTCCAGCACGAACATGTCCAATAGCTTCCGGGAGAGGCTTTCCAGCCGCCGGCCCTCCCGGAAGATGTACCCGGCGCTCTCCCGTACCAGTTCCGGGTCTTCCGGCCGGGACAGCAGCAGCTCCCCGTAGCCGATGATGGCCGTCAGGGGCGTTTTGGTCTCGTGGGCGAAGCTGTGGAGAAACTCCTCCTGGCGGCGGGCGTGGTCCGTCAGCTCCGTCACATGGCGCTCCAGCTGGGCGGCCATCTGGTTGAAGTCCCGGCCCAGCTGGGCGATCTCGTCATCTCCCCGGATCTCCACCCGCCGCTCCAGCGCGCCGCCGGCCACCTGCCGGGCCGCCTCGGAAAGCCGTCCCAGCGGCCGGGTCATCCAGGCGCTCAGGGCCAGGGCGGCCAGCGCTGTGGCCAGCAGCAGCCCCAGCAGCACATAGAAAAACACCGTGTACTGGGTCTTCCGCAGGGTAAAGAGGTTTCCCACCTCCCGCCAGTTTTCCAGATAGACCGTTCCGTCCTCCAGAGCCACCGGGGCCGCCGCATGGAGGTAGAGGTGATCACCGGCACGCAGCACCTCCCAGCCGGCCTCATTTTCCGAAAGAGATGAGACCAGGGAGGACTCTGCCGCCAGGCGGTGCCCGGCCAGGACGTTTCCCTCGCCGTCGCTGAGGCGAAAGCGCACGCTGTCCCGGCTTTCCGTGGCGGAGGCCTCGTCGGCAAGGCGTGCCGCCTCCTCCTGGGTGAAGGTGCGGGAAAACTGCATCTGCCGCAGCAGCGTACGCCGCAGGAGGGTATTTTCCGTGGTCACCAGCTCCGCTTGGGCGTCCAGGCCGGCGCGGAACTGTCCGTCGATGAGCACAAAGCCGCCGATGGAGCAGGCCAGGGCCGTGATGGTCACCATGCTGCAAAATAGCTTCCAGAAAAGGCGCATCCCCTTACCCCTCCAATCGGTAGCCCACTTTGTATACCGCGCTCAATCGGTCCTCCAGTCCCAGCTTCTTGCGCATCCGCTGAACGTGGAGGTCCACGGTGCGGCTGTCGCCCAGGTACTCCTCGTTCCACACCCGCTCAAAGATGCGGTCCCGGCACAGCGCCACGTTCTTGTTCTGTACGAACAGCACCAAAAGGTCGAATTCCTTGGCTGTCAGCGCCACCGGCTGCCCGTTTTTGCGCACGATGCGGGCGGCGGGGTCGATCTCGATGTCCGGCTCCAGCCGCAAGATCTGCTCGGCCTTGCCGCAGCGGCGCAGCACAGTCTCCACCCGGGCCAGCAGCTCCGGCAGGGCAAAGGGCTTGGTCAGGTAGTCCTCGGCTCCCCGGCGCAGGCCCCGCACCCGGTCCTCCACCTCGCTCCGGGCGGTGAGAAAAATCACCGGCACCTCCAGGGCCTTGCAGTAGTCCAGCAGCTCATAGCCGTCCGCGCCGGGCAGCATGATGTCCAGCAGAGCAAGGTCGAAGGACTCTTTTTCCAAAAGGTCCGCCGCCTGAGTGCCGTCCGGGGCCCAGGTGCAGCGATAGCCTGCCCCGGTCAGCACGGTCCGCACCAGACCGGCAATGGCGGGCTCATCCTCCGCAATGAGGATCCTGTTCATTCCATGCACCCCCTTTTTTTCTTTAAAGTAGCGCCCGCAGCCATCATTTTTGCATCATGCCCGGGCGAAAAAGACAAACAGGCGCCCGCACGGATGCGGACGCCTGCTGTTTCCTGCGGGGCGGATCAGTAATTCATTCCCACAATGGCCAGATGGCCCTCATTGACGCCGAAGATGATGTTGGGCCGACCGTCGGCGGAGAGAACGAAGCCTGCCTCGCTGGGCTGGAGATCTTCCGTTTCTGCCGCGGCGATCTGGTCGCACATCTCCTGGGTGAAGATCCGGTCAGCACCCAGGGCGGTGAACTCCTCCCGGGTGTTTACAAAGGCGGGATCCTCCGTAAAGCCCACATAGTTGGGGAACATCATGAGATCTGCCAGCGCCTCCAGGTCCTGGTCCGCCACAACGGCCTGAATCTTTTGGGCAAAGTCCGCCGCGGCCTCGGCGTCCACATCGAAGTTGTCCTCATAGGTGGGGGCGTCCTCCTCATCGGCGGCGTCCTCCTGGGGAGCTTCCACCGGCTCCTCCTCACCGGCGGGATCGGCGGTCTCCGTCTCACCGGCGCCGGTGGGGTCGGTCTGTCCGCTCTGGACGGGGGGCTCCTGGGAAGAAGGCTGGCTTTGGCCGCAGCCGGCCAGCATCAGGCAAAGTGCTGCTGCCAGCAGCATCAGGCCGAAACGTCTGTACATATGGCATGGTCCTTTCTGCGTTGAGATTACCGGCACAGGAATGTGCTTTCTTCCTAGACGCACGATGGGACGAAAAAGTTTGCGCTCCGGCGGGGATGGAATAGACCTCTCTGCGCGAGAACAGTCCGTGCTGCCATTTTGCAGCACGGACTGTTTCAAACAGGAAGTATTTGGTGGAAACGAGATTAGGGTAGGGGCGGGGCCGCAGCTCAGTCAAAGTCTTTCAGAGCGTTTTTAAAGTCCGCTACCAGATCGTCGGCTTTCTCCATGACTGCGGAGATGCGGATCATCGCTATTACGTACTGATTCTCTTCCGGATGGCGCATAGTTCATAATCCAGAGCCGGAGCATGACGTGGCGGCCTGACCATCATGGAGTTTGCCGCAGCCATGCTGGCGGCCTGCGGATGGGCGGGCAGGACCTGGAAGAGTACAAGAGAGAGCGTTGCCCGCGGGAGAACCCGCGGGCATTACCCGTTTTACCCCCTAAAACGGGTAATAGAAAAGCGGCTCTTTTTATGGTAAAATCAAAAAATAACAAAGACGGAATAAAATCTCACCAATGCAATCAAACAGGAGAGCGCACGGCATGAAACAAACACCCCTATTTGAGATCGCGGTCACATCTGCCCAAAGGCAGGAGTGGCAGGGTACAGTGTATTTTCCCGATTCCGGGGAGCAGCGGTCCTTTGCCAGTCTGCTGGAGCTGATCCGGACGGTGGAACAACAAATGCCCATGCAGCGGCAGGAACAGAGCGCGGAAGAAAAATAGGACAGCACCGGATGAAGATCCGGTGCTGTTTTGTGTCTGCACTGCTTTGCCCATGGTACAGGGGAGCTCACCCGGTGCTGTGGGGAAGCGCGTCTATGTTCAACGGACGAAGCAGAAAAAAGAAAACGTTTGCGCGAAAATTGGAGAATTATTGCCGCTGAGCTTTTGCCCAACATCATAAAAATACAAAGAAAGCTTGTGGATATCCAACAAAAATAGATAGTTTGTACAATTGGCAGGTTGATATTTTCCGAAAATTGGTATATATTGATAATAGCGATAGCGCAAGCGTTTTCGTAACGCGAGACCGGCGCAGCCAACCCAAATCAGAAAGGAGCATTCTTATGCGTAGCAGATCACAATCCAAGATCCGAAAACAGCTTTTATGTCTGCTCTTGTCTTTGGCGATGCTCTCCTCTTTGCTGGTCATTCCCGCGGCGGCAAAGGGGCCGGAGGACGCCGTGGCGCCTGTTTACAACGCGGCCGAGGATGTCTATGAGATCAGCACCCCGGCGCAGCTGATGTATCTGTCCGGCACCTGGAAAGAGGGCGCGCCCCGGGACGGCAACTATGTCCTGACGGCCGATATCGACATGGCCGGCTGGGAGGGCTTTTTGCCCATTGCCTCTGAGAAGGAAGAGGGGTATCTGGGCACCTTCGACGGCCGGTTCCATGTGATCCGCAACCTGACCATCGACTACCCCAAGAAGTATGTGGGCCTCTTTGGCTACGTGGGCAACGAGAATGACCAGGCCTACGTGAAGAACGTGGCCATGATCGACTGCGAGATCCGCGGCCAGCAGAACGTGGGCGGCATCGCCGGCGTTACCTACGGCACCATCACCGGCTGCGTGGTCACGGGCCACGTGTGGGTGGATGACCTGTCCAACTCCCACACCAGCGGCGGTATCGCCGGAAAGGTGAAGGAGGGCGAGGGCCCCATCATCGGCCATGTGGAAAACTGCTATGTCAATGCTGAGCTGGAGGCTCCCTATGACGTGGGCGGCATCGCCGGTATCCAGGACGGCGGCGGCTACGTGGGCAACAGCTTCGCGGCGGGCTCCGTGAACGCCTATGGTGAAAACGGCTCTGCCGGCGGTATTGCCGGTTCCTTCAACGCCGGCGACCATATCGTCGGCTGCGTCAGTGCCCAGACCTCCATCTCCGGCACGAAGAACGTGGACAAGATCGTCGGCCAGCTGGACGACGAGGCAGCCACCAACATCTCCGGCAACATTGCCTGGGAGGGTACGCTCCTGGCGGGCAACGAGCCGGCATTCCAGCCCATCCAGTGGGAGGATGTCTCCGCGGATGTGCTGCACACCAAGCAGACCTATGTGGATCTGGGCTGGGACTTTGACACGGTCTGGGCCTGGAGCGACTCTTTGAACCAGCCTATCCTGCAAGGCTACGATCCCGCCATTTTCGAGGCGCTGGACTTCTCCATCGACGGCCCCCGGGTCATCTCCCGTGCCATCAACGATGTGGACCAGAACGCCAAGGTCACCGTCACCGCTCGGGTGGCGGGCGTGGACAAGGTGGACAGCGCCGTGCTGCACTATGGCTATGACGACGTGGACACCGAGCTCCCCATGACCATTTCCGGCACCACCTGCACGGTGGACCTGCCCACCGGCAAGGCCGGAGATATGTACTATTACCTGGAGATCCAGGCCGGCGGCAAAACCGTCACCAAGCCCTATGACAAGTCCGCCCCCATCCAGGTGTTCGTGGACGACGGCAGCATTCTGGGCGATCCCAGCCAGATCACTATGACCCCCGACACCACCCAGGGCAGCCTCCGCTTCAGCTGGATCACTGTGCCGGAGGTAAAGGCCTCCGTGGTGCAGTATAAGAAGCAGGGCGAGAGCACCTGGAAGACCGCCCGCGGCACCAGCTATGTGGACGCCGTGACCCCCGGCTGGAAGGAGCTGGCTACCCATCAGGTGGTGCTGGAGGACCTGGAGCCGGACGCCATGTACGTCTACCGCGTGGGTGACGGCAAGGAGTTCATGAGCGAGGAGCACACCTTCAAGGCGCCCACCTCTCCCGACGCGGATGAGTTCTCCTTCATCTTCGTCTCCGATCCCCAGTCCGTGTCCACCGACGACTACATGTCTTTCAAGAAGAGTATGGACTACGCCACCACCCTGGTGACGCCGGAGTTCATCATGAGCGGCGGCGATACCACCCAGGACGGCTATAAGGCCACTGAGTGGGAGGCCTGCTTCGAGGTCATGGGCGACTATTACGCCTCCATTCCCACCATCACGGTGCCCGGCAACCATGAGATGAAGGGTGACTGGGGCTTCATCTCCTTCGCCCAGCGGTTCAACATGCCCGGCGGCGACACCGGCACGGAGTTTGACAGCACCATCGGCTGCATCGAGTACGGCGACGCCTGCATCGTGGTCATCAACACCGAGGTCACCCCGCCGGAGGAGAAGGCGGACATCATCGCAAAGCAGCTCCAGTGGGCCAAGGAGTGCTACGAGAAGTCCGACAAGAAGTGGCGCATCATGCTCACCCATGCGGGTCCCTACACCTCCAACCACCCTGCCTCCGAGGTCATCGACTACTTCATCAACGACTCCGAGTGGTCCGTGGACGCCCTGGGCGTGGATCTGTTCCTCAACGGCCATGACCACATCTACATCCGCGCAACCGCCCTGGGCGACGTGAAGGTCAACACCGGCGACGGCACCACCTATGTCACCGGCGGCACCGTGGGCAACAAGTACTATGAGTACCTGCCCGACCGCAGCGACTACGCCACCGACTGCTACGTGGACGACGAGGACCAGCAGGTGTTCTCCATCATCACCGTCTCCGAGGACGCCATCACCGGCAAGGCCTACCAGTGCCAGGACAGCGACACCGACGAGAAGGAAGAGATGGACGCGTGGAACAACTGGAAGGTCGTGGACAGCTACGAGATCCGCAACACCGTCCGGGATGGCAAGAAGGTCACGGATTATACGGATGTGAAGAGCAGCGACTGGTTCTATGATGCCGCGGCGTTCGTTACGGAGAACAAGCTGGTCGCCGGCGAGGAGGCCTACAAGTTCGGCGGCAACGAGATCATCACCCGCGCCGAGGCGGCCCAGGCCCTTTATAATCTGGCCGGCCGGCCCGGCTGCCAGCTGACCACCGCCTTTACCGACGTGACCGAGCGCAGCCAGCAGCGCAACGCCATCTCCTGGGTCTATCAGCAGGGCATCATGCTGGGTACCAGCGACGGTGTGTTCTCTCCCGATCAGCCTTTGACCCGCGGCATGTTCGCCACCATCCTGGCCCGCTATGCCAAGCTTCAGGGCATGGATATGTCCACCATGGTGGATTTGAGCACCTTCACTGACGCGGCCAGCATCCCCGGCGCCTACGCCGACGGCGTGCGCTGGTGCGCGGCCAACAAGATCGTGGAGGGCCGGTCCGACGGCACGTTTGCCTCTCAGGCCAGCCTGACCCGGGCCCATATGTCCACCATGCTCATGCGCTTCGTGCAGCTGGGCAAGTGACAGGGCAGAGAGAAAGCAGCAATCGGTAATGGGATCAGATACGGGGCCGGCGATCTGCGGCCCCGTACCTTTCACGTTTCAGGAGAGCTTCCGGGCCTCCTGAATCAAGTGCTTGGCTTCCTCCTTGGTGAGCACTCTTCCGCTGGAGAGGACTTTGCCGTCCACCGCCAGCGCAGGCGTGGTCATCACGCCCATGGCGGCGATCTGGACGAAGTCCGTCACATGCTCCACCACAGGCTCCTGGCCCAGCTCCGTCAGTGCCGCCTTTACGGCGTCCTCCAATGCGTTGCACTTGGCGCAGCCGGAGCCCAGCACCTGGATCCCCGACGCCTGGCCGCCCTGCACAGGGGCGGCTTCTTGCTTCTTTTTTCCAAAAAGATTCATGTTTGCTCCTCCTTCAATTAGATGAGATAGGGGGCCAGTAGGTTAAACAGGCACCCCACCAGCAAAATGCCCGCTGTACAGATGGCCACGAACACCGCCAGCAGCCGGGGCCGCACGGCCTTGCGCAGCATGATGAGCGACGGCAGGGAAAGGGTGGTCACGGCCATCATGAAAGAAAGCACCGTGCCCAAAAGGGCGCCCTTTGCCAGCAGCGCCTCCGCTACGGGGATGGTACCGAAAATGTCCGCGTACATGGGGATGCCCACCAGGGTGGCCAGCACCACGCCCAAGGGATTGTCACGGCCTAAGAGGCTCGTCACCCAGTCCTGGGGGATCCAGTTGTGGATGAGGGCACCCACGCCCACACCTACGAGAATATAGGGAAAGACGCTTTTCAGTGTGCCCAGCATCTGCTGTCGTGCCCAGAGGAGCCGCTGGCGGCGGGTAAGGGTCGGGGCGTCCGACCCGGCGCACACGGCGGCGCGGACGAAGGGCTCCACCTGGTCCTCCATGTGCAGGCGCTGGATGAGTGACCCACCGGCCACGGCGATCACCAGGCCCATGACCACGTAGATCACCGCCACCCGTGCGCCGAAAATGCTCATCAGCAGCACCAGGCTGCCCAGGTCCACCATGGGGGAGGAGATGAGGAAAGAAAATGTCACCCCCAGCGGCAGCCCCGCCCCCGTAAAGCCCATGAACAAAGGGATGGAGGAGCAGGAGCAAAAGGGGGTCACCGTGCCCAAAAGAGCGGAGACGGTGTTGGCGCCCAGACCTTTGAACCGCCCCAGGATGCGGCGGCTGCGCTCCGGCGGGAAATAGCTTTGAATGTAGGATACCAGAAAGATCAGCACGCACAGCAAGATGGTGATCTTGATGGTGTCATAGAGAAAAAACTGTACGCTGCCGCCCAGACGCCCGGATAGGTCCAGACCCGCGGCGGAGAGCAGCGCGCCGATGCCCCGGCTGAGCCACTGCATGCCCAGCACCTCGTTTTGAAAAAAGCTCCACAGTTCCATAGTGCCTCCATAAAATCGAATATATCAAAAAATTTTGATGTATTGTGCCGGAAGAAACGCCATCCAGGAAGATGGCGTTTTTGCGCGGGGACGTTCAGAAGGGGATCAGTCGGGCATCAGAGAGGCCAGCAGCGCCATGGCCCGCTCCAGTCCGGCCTGACTGAGCCGGTAGTGGGTCCACTTTCCCTCCTGGCGGCTTTGGACGATGCCGGATTCACACAGGATCTTCATGTGGTAGGAAAGGCCCGATTGGGTCAGCTCCATGGGCTCTTGCAGCACGCAGGCGCATTTTTCTCCGCTGCGCAGCTGCTCCAAAATGGCCAGGCGCTTGGGGTCGCACAGTGCCCGGAACACCTTGGCGTTTTCCTGAAAGTTATGGTCCATACCAGGTCCTCACATCAAAAATTTTTGATGCGTAAAACATATCACATACCAGCGCGGCTGTCAAGGGGGCTTTTGCCCTCAGCCGCAGAAGGTGATGACCAGAGTGCCCAGCACCATGAGGCCCAGGCCGATTAGAGACGCCTTTCCCAGACGCTCCCTGAGCACCAGCCGGGAAAAGAGAACGGTGACCACCAGACTCAGCTTGTCCACGCTCACCACCACGCTCACGGTGCCGTTTTGGATGGCGTAGTAGTAGCACAGCCAGGAGGCGCCGGTGGAGAGACCGGAGAGCAGGATGAACCCCAGCTCCCGCCGTGGGACGCGCTTTACCAGAGGCAGCTTGCCCCGCCCCAGCACGATGGCCCAGGCCATGACCAGCACCACGCCGGTGCGGATGGCGGTGGCCAGGTTGGACTCCACCCCCGTGATGCCGATCTTGGCCAGGATAGAGGTCAGCGCCGCAAACAGAGCGGAGGCAGCGGCAAACAGGACCCACCGCCTGTGGCCCGAGCGGGTGCCGGGCCGCCGTTCCACCATCAGCACCACGCCGACAGCCAGCAGGGCGGTACCCAAAAGCCGCAGGGCCGGATGGCTCCGCTCCCCCAGAAAGAGCATGGCCAGCAGAATGGTCAGCGCCGTGCTGGACTTGTCCACGGCGGCCACCTTGTTCACGTCGCCCAGGGACAGCGCCTTGAAATAGCATAGCCAGGAAGCGCCGGTGGAAAGACCGGAGAGCACCAGAAACACCAAAGAGACGACGGTGAGCGAAGAGATCGTCCCTGCGGAGCCTGCCGCCAGCACCATCAGCCAGGAAAAGACCAGCACCACGCCGGTACGGATGGCGGTGGCCACATCGGAGTCTGTGGAGCGGATGCCGCACTTGGCCAGAATGGCCGTGATCCCTGCGAACAGGGCGGATAAAAACGCCATGGGGAGCCAGAGCATACCAATCGCCTCTGATTCATGGAAGTAGAAAGATATCACGGCTTTGCATGGAGTTTGGACGTCTCCGCGCGGATGCATCGCCGCATATCCGAAAAGAGCTATTTTCAGCCTAGCGGATTTGGCCGGTTCTGTCAATGGGCCTGGCGGGTCTGTCTGAGAAAATCGAACACGGGAATACGTGCCTGCCGGTGGCGGATCGCTGGAGTCGGTCTGAGCGAAAGCGCGGGGGTGGTTTGCGCTGTTTGCGAAATGCGGCAGAGCAAAGCGCGCGCCCCCGGACTGGCCCGGGGGCGCGCGAGAGGAAGAGGGAGGTTTGAACGATTTTTATAAGTGCCGGCGTTATTCGAAGAAGGCATACCTGGTCCCGAGGCCCTTTTCCAGCGCGCCGTGGTACAGCATGGCGGCGGTGGCCACATCCTGCACGGCCATGCCCACGGTATCGAAAATGGTGATCTCCTGGTCGTTTTCCCGGCCGGGCTTCCGGCCCAGGATGATCTCACCGATCTCGCCGTAGATGTCGCCGGTCTGGATGATGCCTTCTTCCACGGCGTGGTGGGTCTCACCGTTTTTTACGCACAGGTCGATGGAGTCGTTGACGATCTTGGCGCCCCGGAACACATCCGTGAACAGCTCCTGCTTGTCGGGCATGTCGGCGCCGATGCAGGCGATGTGGGTGCCGGGCTTGATCCACTCCCGCCGCACGATGGGGCCCCGGCGGCCGATGGTGACGGTGAAGAGGATGTCCGCCGGACGGACGGCCTCTTCCGCCGTGGCGCAGGTGTGGATGGGCAGGCCGGTCTCCTGGTGCATTTCCTGGGCAAAGGCGTCCAGTGCGGGCTTGGAGGCGTTCCATACGTATACTTCCTGAATGTCCCGCACCCGGCGCACGGCCCGGAGCTGGCGCCGGGCCTGGTTGCCTGCGCCGATGATGCCCACCACCTTGGCGTCCTTCCGGGCCAGATACTTGGCGGAGATGGCGCCGGCGGCGCCGGTGCGGCAGCCGGTGATCCAGGTGCCGTCCATGACGCACCGCAGCGCGCTGGTGGATGCGTCAAACAGCAGCACCGTATTCATACCCCGGGGCAGACCCAGACTGGGGTTGGCGTCGTATCCGCCGGAGGAGGCCTTGATGGACATGAAGCCGCTGCCCATGTCGATGCCCGCCTTGATGTCCATGCCGCCGTGGCTTTGGGGCGTGTGCAGCGCCATAAAGGGCGGCTGGGTCACCTTGCCGCTGTTGAAGGAGCGGTAGGCGTCCTCCACGGCTGCCTGCACCCGGTCCAGGTCGATGAGGCTGCCCACCTGGTCTTTATTGAGCAATAATGTTTCCATAAAATCATTCCCTGCCTTTCTGTGGATTTTGGGATGGAGTGGTCAGTTGACGCCGGATACCGGCATGTCGTTGTAGATTTGCCCCAGGGTCTCGATGTCCCAGTTGCCGCTGGTCAGCACGAAGCAGACCTTTTCCTGCGGCTTGAGGCAGAACTTCTTTGCCATGGCGGCGGCGATGCCCACGCAGGCGGAGGGCTCGCCCACCAGCTTGGCCTCCCGGGCCACCAGCTTGGTGGCCTGGAGGATCTCCGCCTCGCTGACGCTGACCAGCTCATCCACATACCGCTCGATGATGGGGAGAGGATTGTTGCCGGGGCGGCGGCAGGAAAGACCGTCGGCCACCGTGGGGGTGCAGGGGGCCTCCGTGACCTCGCCTGCGGCCCGGCTCCGGACGTAGGAGTCGTTTCCCTCCGCCTGCACGCCGATGATACGGATGGAGGGGTGGATCTGCTTTGCGTAGGTGGCAACGCCGGAGATGAGACCGCCGCCGCCCACCGGCACTACGATGGTATCCAGGAAGGGCAGGTCTTCCAGCACCTCCATGGCGATGGTGCCCTGCCCGGCCATGACCAGGGGGTCTTCATAGGGATGCACGATGGTGTAGCCGTGCTGCTCCACTTCCTCCCGGACCTTTTCCCAGCGCTTGACGTACAGCCGGTCCCAGAGGATCACGCGGGCGCCCATGCGCCGGGCGTTGTCCACCTTCAGGCGGGGCGTGTCCTCCGGCAAGACCACGGTCACGGGGATCCCCAGCTTCTCACCGGCGTAGGCGCAGGCCTGGCCGTGGTTTCCGGAGGAGCTGGTGATGATGCCCTTGGCGCGCTCCTGCGGTGACAGGGACAGGATCTTGCTCATGGCGCCCCGCAGCTTGAACGCCCCGGTGATCTGCAGCATTTCCGGCTTCAAATAGACGTCGCAGCCCAAAAGCTTGCCCATGGCCTCCTGCCGCAGCAGCGGCGTGTGGCGGATATAGGGGGCAATGCGCTCCGCGGCGGCTTCAATGTCTTCCAGAGTCACGATCTGCGATTCCATAGGATGACCTCCCTTATGTTTCTTTTCGGGGCTATCATATCACTGCAAAGCCATTCCTACAATTATCGGTCTATATTTAAAAAGCCATAATGATTTGTTATGGATTTAGAGGCGCCGCTGAGGACTGCCTTCCAAGGACAGCGGAAAAGAGCGGGGGAGTGGGAGACGGTCCGGCGTATCAAAAAGACGCCTTTGTACCAAAACGATACAAAGGCGTCCTGTCTGGAGATGTATTTTGTGATCGGCGCTTATCCCTCCGTTACCGGGCCTTCCGATGGGCGGATCTGGCGGCGGAACATATCGATCAGTTCCTGGGCGGGCTGGGACAGAGTGTGGTTTTTCTCCACCACGTAGCCCAGCACCAGCATGTCGTCCAGCCCTTCCACGGTGATGTGGCGCAGGGCGGCGTGGTCCTCTTCAAAAAAGGGCAGGTCGATGCCCAGGTCTACCATCTCCGTCTCCTCCACCAGCGCGGTGGTAAAGTGTTCGCTGTTGGTGTAGATCAGGGCATGCATTTTGTCCATCTGCTCCACGCCCACGCTCACCTGCTCCAGATGGTGCTCCATGGAGAAAAAGTCGCTCAGCTCCTGCATGAAGCGCAGCTTGGACATGTCCTCCCGGGGGATCTGCTTTTGCTGGTAATAGGGGCTGCAGGGCCCCACATAGACACACACCGGCTCCCGGCACAGCTCTGAAAATTCCAGCCGTTTGTGCCGGATGATGTGGCGGAACTCCTTGAGCTGCTTTTGGGAGACATACAGGATCCCCAGCTCGGAAAGACCCTGGGAAACATGGTTGGTGATCTCTTCCACGGTGCCCTGCCGGTGGTGGATCACCATGTCCGGACGGGCCTTGTGCAGCTGCACCAGCAGCCGGGCCAGTACATGGCTGCGGTAGGCGGAGATGTTGAATTCCTCCTGCCGCTCTTTTTTCTCCTCCTGCCGGAGAAGATCCACGTTTTTCAAGATGGCTTCCGCGTAAGGATAGGTGCTTTTCCCGAAGGCGGTCAGCCGCAGTCCCTTGGAGGTGCGCTCAAACAGGGGCTGCCCCAGGTCCGCTTCCAGCTGGTGGATCACCTTGCTGACATTGGGCTGGGTGGTGTAGAGCTTTCCCGCGGCTTTTCCCAGACTTCCATAACGGCATACTGCCATAAAGTATTCCAGCTGCTTGAGTTCCATGACCTCATCTCCGTTCGAGGGGGTATCTCTGCTTCCGGCACCGAAATCACACGGGCCGCATGTACCGGACTTGGATCAAGTATAGCATGAAGGGCGGCGGAAAGCTACGGATTTGATGCGGAACAAAAGGAAAAGGACCGGATGCCCGGCAGGTTTGCGGCAGGAGAAAGCGCTTCTTCGGTGGGCGGGTATGCAAGGTGGTTTTTGGAGAGCAAGAGGCACCAGCTGATGCATCCGCATCAGCTGGTGCCTCTTGATTAAATGCAAAACGCTTCCAAATCGTTGCCAGGTCGGGCCTTAACCCCTCAAAAGCCCAGTAAAATCAAGCTTTTCCGAGCCTTAAGAAATCATTCCCATTCGGCAAATTCAGATATAGTAGGGTGTATTTGAGGTGATTTCGCAGGAAAAACTTTCGCAAATATGTTAATATTTCACCTGTTATTTGGGACACCTCGTTTTCTTAGTATCAAAATAGTATCACAAAAGGAGGGGAAATGCAACCACATTCCCCCCTCCACAGATTTGTTTTTATCCTCTTGCTTTCTGGATTAGCTCTTTCGCTTCTTCTTTCTTCAACACTTTACCATATGACACCACTTTCCCATCCACCACCAGCGCCGGAGTAGTCATGACCCCATAGGCGGCAATTTGCGTGAAGTCCGTAACATGGTCAATCGTAGTATCCATCCCCAACTCCGTGAGAGCGGCACGAACAGCGTCTTCCAGGGCGTTGCATTTGGCGCATCCGGTCCCCAGCACCTTGACCCCGGCAGCGGCTTTTGCCGCCTCTGCCTGTGCCATCGTTTCCGGGGTGCAGTTGCCGCCACAGCAGCAGGATTTTGTTTCCTCTTTCTTCTTACTGAACAGTCCCATAATTGATTCCTCCTAAAAATTTATATCAGCATAAATTGGAACGTATTGAACAGATAGCCGACAATGATAATGCCAATGGTACAGATTCCAATGAACAGCGCCAGCAGCTTCGGCTTCACGGCCTTGCGGAGCATAATCAAAGACGGCAGACTTAGCGTTGTGACAGCCATCATAAAGGACAGAATTGTGCCAAGCTGTGCTCCCTTGTAAAGCAGGGCCTCTGCCACCGGGATAGTGCCGAAAATATCCGCATACATGGGGACACCCACCAGCGTGGCAAGGACAACCCCGAATGGATTGTTGCCGCCTAACACCGCTTCAATCCAGCTTTCTGGAATCCAGTTGTGAATGACCGCACCAATGCCTACGCCGACCAGGATATAAGGGAATACTTTCTTGAATGTGGAAACGACCTGTTCTTTCGCAAACTGAACCCGTTCCCGTTTGGTCAGTGTTGGGGATTCAATGTCCACACCGCCAGCGTTGCGGATAAATTCCTCCACATAAGGCTCCATGTGAAGTTTCTCAATCAGGGTGCCGCCTACCACGGCGATCACCAGGCCAACCACCACATAGATGACTGCAACTTTAGCACCGAAAATGCTCATTAGGAGGATAAGGCTGCCCAAGTCTACCATTGGAGAGGAAATCAGGAATGAGAATGTAACCCCCAGCGGCAGCCCGGCACTGGTAAAGCCGATAAACAGCGGAATGGACGAGCAGGAGCAGAAGGGCGTCACCGTACCCAGCAGGGCTGATATGATATTCGCTCCAACACCGTGAAACCGCCCCAATATCCGTTTGCTGCGCTCCGGCGGGAAATAGCTTTGAATGTAGGAAATTACGAAGATCAAGAAGCAAAGCAGCACTGTGATTTTCAATGTGTCATAGAGGAAAAATTGAATACTGCCCCCTACACGTTCTCCCATGTTCAGGTCCAGTAGGGAAAGGCCCTCGCCAATCAGCTCATTCAGCCATTTCATACCCAAAACCTGGTCTTGGATAAACTGCCATACACCCATAGAGAAACCTCGCTTTCAAATTGTTGGACAACATATCAAAATTTTTTGATGTTTTGTGCCAAGATAAGCGCCACCTCGTTACGGCGGCGCTTATCTGCCACATGAAAAGCATTTGCTCTCCTGGGCTACGTCCGGCGTGGTAATCGTCAGCAACAGCTTCACAGCGTTCTCTCTACCAGACTCGCTTAAACGGTAATGCGTCCACTTGCCCTCTTGCCAACTTTCCACAAGCCCGGAATCACATAAGATTTTCATGTGGTAAGACAAGCCAGATTGTGTCAGTTCCATCGGTTCTTGCAGGACACAAGCGCACTTTTCGCCGCTTCGTAACTGCTCCAGAATAGCAAGCCTTTTGGGGTCGCATAGGGCTTTGAACACCTTTGCGCTTTCCTGATAAGCTCCCATGCAACCACCTCAAATCAAAAAGTTTTGATATGATTAGTATATGCACCGGAACTCATTTTGTCAATAGCCCTGTAAAAATATTTTTTAGATTTACCTTGCCCCTCTGCTAAACTTCCGTTTTGCTTTCCTCTGCTCTTTTTCTGCCATCTCCCGGCGTTTTGCGTCCTCCACAGCCCTTTCCACCTCCTCCGAACCGAAAGCCCGCTTGACCCGCTCAAAGTCGGTGGCCGTCCCCCGCAGGGCCTTGTTCTCCAGCTTCACCTCCTGCAAGCGTTCGGACAGGTTGGCGTTGCCCTCTCGTACCCGTCCATAGTCCCCCTGCAAACGCTCATACTTCCCTTTCAACTCGACATAGGCCCGGTACAGGGAGCGCAGCACCTTGACGATCTTGGCAAGCAGGGGCTTGGCCTTGTTCTCCCGGTAGGACTTGGCGCTCTCCAGCGGCCCAGGCTCCGGCAATATCCGCTCCGGGTCGTCGGAGAACTGCGCCGCCAACTGCTCCATGTTCCTCACAGCCGGGGCCAACTCCTTTAGACGCTGCTCCTGCTGTTCCACCTGTCCTTGCTTTTTGGCCTTGACCGCCTCCAACTCGGCAATCTCTTTCGCCCTCTGCTCCTTTTTGAAGTCCAGCACAGACAGGTGCTTGTCGTGGGTGCCCTTGTCCTCCCACTCTATCCCGTGGCGCTCCATCACAGCGGCAAGCTGTTCCTTTTCAGAGCGTACCCACTGGCTCCACTCCGTGTCGCCCCTGGTGCCGCCCTTGAAGCCCTGGGCCGCTAACGCCTGTTTCAGCGATACCCTTGTGTCCAGGCCCCGCTTGCTCCCGGTGGTAAAGGGCACAAAGTCGATGTGCAGATGGGGTGTGGCCTCGTCCATGTGGAGGTGAGCGGAGAACACCCGGAGCTGGGGGTTGCGCTCCTGGAAGCCCCTCATGTACTCGTCCAGCACCGCCGCTGCAAGCTGGCCTTCCTCGCTGTCGGCGCTCATATCGTCCTTGTTCCCAATTTGCAGGATGATTTCATGGAACGGCTTTTCCTGCTTGCTGGAACGTATTTTTTCGTAGTAGTCCTCAATCTTGCGGTCTGCCCTGGTCTGCTTGTCGTTGTACCGCTTGAGGGCCTCGTCAAAAAGCTCATGGAAAACTGTCTTGATATTTTCGTGGCAGTAGGTTATATTCAAGTGGGAGCGTGACCGGTCGGTGTTCTTGGCGTTGAACGCCCTGCTGTTGTGGTTCACCGAACCCTGCCCCACCATCGCACTAATCGTCCTTTTCAAAATCAAAACCTCCTTTCGCCGCGAAGCGGCGGCCTTTGTTACTTTCTGCGAAAGTAACGCAAAAGCACTTTTGACGGCCTTACGGCCATCAAAAGCGCATTTGCGCCCTACGGGGTGGAGTGGGGGCGTTGCCCCCGCCGTCTGCGGACGGCTCCCCCAGCAGGGCCGCCCTTTGAAAAGGGCACCCTGCACCCCGCCTAAACTTTGACACTCGCCGTTAGGCAGGGGGGAAAGGCACAGCCTTTCCCCCCACCCGGCCAGTGTTCTCCGTGGGCCAAAAGTCAAGGAGTTCGGGTTGTATTGCCTTGCGGCAATCTCCACCCGCAGGTATGCCCCCTTGACTTTTGCCCCCGCTCCCCATGACGGCCGTGACGACCGTGACGATGTTTTACACACCGCCCGCGCTCTCAAAAAAGCCGTCACAGCCGTCACGGTCGTCACGCCTGGGGCGGTTCAAGGGTGAGGGTAATACATCTCCCGGCGTGGCTCCTGCTGTTCCCATAGCGGATATGGTACTCCGCCGCCAGCCTCCCGGCCCGGACATTCAGCCGCATAGCCAGGGCGTTGGGCTTCATGTCGGTCTGGATAGCCGCCGCCAGCTCCGTGGCGGTGCCGCCCCAGGCGGGCCTGTCCGCCGTCACAAGGGCGGCAACGGCCTCCAGTATCGGGTCAGGCGGTTCCACCCACGGCTCCGTTTCCAGCCGCTCCAGCTCCCACACAAGCCGCTCCTTGTCTTTAGTGAGATACATCCGCTGGTCTTGCTGGTCACGCCCAGCCACGTCCAGAATGGCGCTGCCGTCCGTCCGCTTCTTCTTTTGAAGAAGAAAGGCCCCGTCCGCAGCTCCCAACAGGCCGTTGGTGCCGGAAATCATGTCAAACTTATCGTCGGCCTGCTGCTTTCGGGTGTGGTGTACCAGCAGGAGACAGATACCGCAATCATCGGCAAGGCGTTTCAGCTTGCCTACCACTTCATAATCGTTGGCATAGCTGTACTTGTCCCCGCCGACCTCCCGGACTTTCTGGAGGGTGTCAATGATAATCAGCTTGGTGTCGGGGTGTTGGCGGACAAACTTCTTTAGCTGTTCCTCCAGGCCCAGGCCGAGCTGTTTGGCGTAGATCGCAAAGAGCAGGTCGTTAGTGCCGTCCATGCCAAACATCCGATACAGCCGCCCCTGCAAGCGGCGGTGGTCGTCCTCCAACGCCAGATAGAGGACGGTGCCCTTGTGGACGGGGTATCCCCACAGGGGGAGGCCCATGCTCACATGATAGGCAAGCTGGGCCATCAGGAACGACTTGCCCACCTTGGGCGCTCCCGCAAAGAGGTACGTCCCAGGGTAGAGCAGACCGTCAATGATTGGCGGTCTGCTCTGATAGACATTCTGGTAAAGCTCATTCATAGAAACGGTGTGGAGGTAGGCCGGGTCGCTTGTCCGTTGAAGCTCCCGAAGAATATCCTCCATACTTTCATCCTGGGGGTTGTTTTCGGTAGCCGCTTCTGATATACTCATGGCAGTTGTTTGTGAAATGGGCTGTTCCCCGTCTGCGCCAACAGACGGAACCGGGACAGTCCTTTTCGTTTCTCTGGAATCCATCAATCTATCAATCCTCCCTCATGCCGTCCAGCGTCACGGTGATAAGGCGGATGGTAGCGAGCAGTTCATCATCCACCCCGCCCCCGGCCTCCATGCGCCGCAGCTCCCCCAGGACGGCGGCGAGCTGGTCACGCAGGGCCTTGTAGACCCTGGGATTGCCCTGCACCACAATGTCCCGGTTCAAAAGTCGCCGGGTGATGTAGTCCTGCTTGGTCAGCCCGGACAGGCGGACGGCAATCTCAATCTGTTCGTTTTCCTCCGGAGACACCCGGAACGCTATGGTCTTGCTTCTCCATCGGTTGTGGTTGTCGAGATTTTTCGCAGACATGATTTAAGCCCCCTTTCGCTCCATGTTCAGCTTGTCCGCCATCTCCGCCTGCCGGGTGGGGAACAGGTGAGCGTAGCGGTAGGTGATGTCAATACTCTCATGCCCCACCCGGTCAGCGATTGCCAGGGCCGTAAAGCCCATGTCAATCAGCAGGGAAATGTGGCTGTGTCTCAAGTCGTGAATCCTGATCCGCTTGACCCCCGCCTCTTTCGCTCCCCTGTCCATCTCCCGGTGAAGATAGGATTTCGTCACCGCAAAAATGCGGTCTGTCGGCTCCACGGCGTATAGGCTCTTGATGTAGTCCTCCATTTCTTCACAGAGGAAAGCGGGCATTTGAATGACCCGGTTGCTCTTGGCGGTCTTGGGGTCGGTGATAACGTCCTGCCCTTTGATACGCTGGTAGGATTTCGCGATAGAAACCGTCTGCTTCTCAAAGTCGAAGTCCGCCGGGGTGAGTGCCAGCAGCTCCCCCTCCCGGATACCGCACCAGTAGAGCATTTCAAAGGCATAGTAGGAGAGGGGCTTGTCCATCATAGCATCAGCGAATTTCAGATACTCCGCTTTCGTCCAGAACAGCATTTCCCGGCCCTTGGCCTTGCCCATGTTGCCCACCTGGGCGGCGGGGTTGGCTTTCAGATTGTAGTGCTTCACCGCATGATTGAAAACGGCGCTCAACTGATTGTGGAGCGTTTTCAGATACACGGGAGAGTAAGGTTTGCCGTTCTTGTCCCGGTAGTTCAGCATTTCGCTCTGCCACGCCATGACCTCCTTGGAATGGATTTCGCTCATTTTCCGCTTTCCAAAGTAGGGCACCAGCTTTTTGTAGAGGATATGCTCTTTCGTCCCCCAGGTGTTTTCCTTGATACGGCCTTTCATGTCCGCAGCGTAGAGCGCCACGAAGCTCTCAAAGGTCATATCCAGGTCGGCGGTCTGCTGTTGCAGGAACGTCCGTTCCCACTCCAGCGCCTCCCGCTTGGTCTTGAAGCCCCGCTTCATCTTCTTTTCCTTTTTCCCTGTCCAGTTCTCAAAGTAAAAGGACGCATACCATGTTCCCTTGGCCTTGTCTTTATACGCTGGCATTTTCTTCCCTCCTTACTGATTTTCCCGCAGTCCATAGAACTTTTCCTCGAAGTAGCGTCTGCTCACCCGCCCGGGGATGGTGAGGAAACCCTTCTGCTTCAGCTCCTCGTTCATCTCCCGCACCAGCTTGTAGGCGTAGGGCTTGGAGATACCCAGCGCCCCGGCCACTTCCTCGGCCCGTACAAACAGCTCTTTGCTCAAGTGCAACACTCCCTTATTCGTTGTTCGCAAAATTGTTAATGCTGACATCCTTATTATACATTCGCATAGTTGTTAATGTCAAGAGTTTATTTCGCAATTTTGTTAATTTTCTTCTTGCATATTTCGCTTATTTGCGCTATACTATTTTCAAAGGCGGTGAAACATATGACAGTAGGAGAAAAAATCAAGAAAATCCGCACATTTCGGGGTATGACGCAAAAGGAATTGGGGCTGGCTATCGGCTTTGAGGAAAAGGGAGCGGATAACCGTATTGCCCAGTACGAAACGAACTACCGTGTGCCCAAGAGGGAGCTGTTGGACAAGATTGCCCAGGCCCTGCGGGTAGACCGCCAGAACTTCTACACTATTCAACCCGGCTGTGCCGAGGACTTCATGCGGACGTTCTTCTGGCTGGACGAGGACAGCCCCGGTTCCATCCGCCTGTTTCAGCTTGTCCGCAACCCCGGCAAGATAGGGGCCTCCGATGATACCGCCGTTCGATACAACGACACGGACGACTGGCCCGCTCAACCTCCTGTGGGTATCTACTTCAACTATGGTCTCGTTGATGATTTCATGCGGGAATGGCTCTTGCGCCAGCAGGAGCTACACGCCGGGGAGATTACCAGGGAAGAATACTTTGAATGGAAAATCAACTGGCCGCTTACTTGTGATGACAGCAAACGGTTTGACAACTATGTTCCTTGGAGAAAAGAAAAATAGGGCAAGCAAAACCGCCCTGCTGAATTTGTCGTTCAGCAGGGCGGTTTGCTTGCCCTTTGCAATCATTCTCTTGTGTGACCGGGTTGAAACGAATAGTATCAAACCAGTATCACAAGGCAAAGTGACAGGTCAAAAACCCTGTATTCATGCGGGTTTGCGCCGTTTTGACGGTCATTCCCATTCGATGGTCCCCGTGGGCTTCGGCGTGAGATCATAAAGCACCCGGTTGACGCCCTTTACCTCATGGGTGATGCGCTGGGTAATATGCTGCAGGAGCGCAAAGGGCACATCCTCCACGGTGGCGGTCATGGCGTCCACCGTATTGACCGCCCGAATGATGACCGGCCACTCGTCGGCCCGCACGCCATCCCGCACGCCCACGCTCTTGATGTCGGGGATGGCGGTAAAGTACTGCCAAACCTTGCCCTCCAGGCCATTCTTGGCAAACTCCTCCCGGAGAATGGCGTCAGACTCCCGCACGGCCTCCAGGCGGTCCCGGGTGATGGCGCCCAGGCAGCGCACGCCCAGGCCGGGGCCGGGGAACGGTTGACGGTAGACCATGCTGTCGGGCAGACCCAGGGCCTTGCCGCAGGCGCGCACCTCGTCCTTGAAGAGCATCTTCAGAGGCTCCACCAGTTCAAAGTTCAGGTCCTCAGGCAGGCCGCCCACGTTGTGATGGCTCTTTACCGCCTTGACCGTCTTGGTGCCGGACTCGATGATGTCGGGGTAAATGGTACCCTGACCCAGGAAGGAGATGCCCTCCAGCTTCCGGGCCTCCTCCTCAAAGACGCGGATAAACTCTCCGCCAATGATCTTACGCTTCTGCTCCGGGTCACTGACCCAGGCCAGCTTGTCCAGGAAACGGTCCACCGCATCCACATAGACCAGATTGGCGTCCATCTCATCCCGGAACACCTTGACTACCTGCTCCGGCTCGCCCTTACGGAGCAGGCCATGGTTGACGTGGACACAGGTGAGCTGCTTTCCGATGGCCTTGATGAGCAGAGCGGCCACCACAGAGGAGTCCACGCCGCCGCTGAGGGCCAGCAGCACCTTCTTGTCTCCCACCTGGCGGCGGATGAGCTCCACCTGGTCCGCAATGAAGTTTTCCATGTTCCAGTTGGGTTCCGCCTGGCACAGGCCAAAGACGAAGTTGGCCAGAGCCTCTTTCCGGTCCGCCTCATCCTCGGGCCAGCCCACCTCGCCCTTGTGGTCCACCAGCAGCACGGGCAGCTCGCAGTTATAGATCTCGGTGGATACATCGATCTCCACACCGTCTACCACACGGTTGGGGCCGCCGTTAACAATGATGCCCTTCACATTGGGCAGCGCATGCACCTGCTCCAACGTAATGTCGTGGGGGTGGATCTCACTGTACACGCCCAGGGAACGGATTTCCCGGGCCAGGCGGGGATTTTCCTGGCTGCCCAGGTCCAGAACAAGGATCATATCCTGCTTCATTGGTCTTCCTCCTGCATCTTTTTCTCTGCCGCAGCGGGGCAGGCGATATCTGGGTTTATTCTATCACACCACGCCCTTCTCCCACAATCCCGAATTTTCCACGGATTGATTCCCGACGGAGAACATGGTACAATTTTGATACTTGAACAAGCAAGGATGTTGCACATGGAAGCAAAACAACTTTCCGTGGGTCTGCTGGCCCATGTTGACGCAGGTAAGACCACTCTGTCGGAGGCTCTGCTCTATCGAGGCGGGCGGCTGCGCAAGCTGGGCCGGGTGGACCACCAAGACGCCTTTCTGGACACCGACCGCCAGGAGCGGGAGCGTGGCATCACGATCTTCTCCAAGCAGGCCGTACTGCCTCTCAAGGATTTGACCATCACTCTGTTGGACACACCGGGACATGTGGACTTCTCCACGGAGATGGAGCGCACCCTCCAGGTGCTGGACTATGCCATTCTGGTCATCAGCGGCACCGACGGGGTTCAGGGTCACACCCGCACCCTGTGGCAGCTGCTGGCCCGGTACCATATTCCTACCTTCCTTTTTATCAATAATAAAATGGACCTGCCCGGCACGCAGCGGCAGGAGCTTCTGGAAAAGCTGAAGGCCTCCTTCGGGGAGGGCTGTGTGGACTTTGATCCCGCCCAGGACCAGGACGTCTTTGGGGAAAATGTAGCCGTATGTGATGAGGGCATTTTGGAACAGTATCTGGAGAACGGAACTCTGGAGGACCGAGATGTCGTCTCTCTCATCCGTCACCGGAAGGTATTTCCCTGCTACTTTGGCTCCGCGTTAAAGTTGGAGGGAGTGGACGAGCTGTTGGAGGGTCTGGAGCGCTATGCCGCGCCCCCGCTCTATCCCCAGGAGTTCGGCGCCCGGGTGTTCAAAATTACCCGGGATCCTCAGGGTGGCCGCCTGACCTATCTGAAGGTCACCGGCGGGTGTTTAAAAGTGAAGGATCTGCTCACCAACCAACGCCCTGACGGGAACCTCCCGCCCGACCAGGTTTGGCAGGAGAAAGCCGACCAGCTGCGTATCTACTCCGGTGCTCAGTTTCAAGCTGTGGACCGGGCAGAAGCGGGAACCGTGTGCGCTGTCACCGGTCTGAGCCGCACTTTCCCCGGCCAGGGACTTGGCTTTGAGGGTGCCTCCCCCCTGCCTATGCTGGAGCCGGTGCTCACCTACCAAGTCCAGCTCCCCGAGGGAGCAAACGTCCACACCGCATTAAAACAGCTCAGCCAACTGGAGGAGGAGGACCCTCAGCTCCACGTAGCCTGGGACGAGCACAGCCGGGAAATCCACTTGCAGCTCATGGGTCAGGTCCAGCTGGAGGTACTGAAGCAACTGATTTCTGACCGCTTTGGTCTGGATGTCACCTTCGGCCAGGGCAGCATCATTTACAAGGAGACCATTCTGGAGCCCGTGGAGGGCGTAGGCCACTTTGAGCCCCTGCGCCACTACGCCGAAGTACACCTTTTATTGGAGCCCGCCCCTCGGGGCAGTGGTCTGCAATTTGACACTGCCTGCAGCGAGGACGTGCTGGACCGGAACTGGCAGCGGCTCATCTTGACCCACCTGATGGAGAAAGAGCACCGGGGGGTGCTCACCGGATCTCCCATCACTGATCTGCGCATCACCCTGCTCACCGGGCGGGCTCACGCCAAGCACACCGAGGGAGGCGACTTCCGCCAGGCCACCTACCGGGCCGTGCGTCAGGGACTGAAAATGGCCCAGAGTGTGCTTCTGGAGCCCTGGTACCAGCTGCGGCTGGAGCTGCCTCAGGAGCAGGTGGGACGAGCTATGTCCGATGTACAGCGAATGGGAGGCAGCCTGGAGCTGTCCGAAACCATGGGAGACCAGTCCGTCCTCACCGGCTCCGCTCCCGTCTCCCAGGCCAGGGACTACGCCCTGGAGGTGGCCGCCTACACCAGGGGGCAAGGGCGGCTCTTCTGCACCCTGGACGGCTACCGCCCCTGTCCCGACCAGCAGGCGGTGGTAGACGCCATCGGCTACGACAGCGACCGGGATGTGGATAACCCCGCCGACTCGGTGTTCTGCGACCATGGGGCAGGCTTTGTGGTCAAATGGAATGAGGTCCGCCAGTACATGCACGTGGACAGCGGTCTTACGTTTGATATTCCAGAGCCAGAAGAACCGGAGTTTCGTCCCGCCGCTCCCAGGAAGGGCTCGGTGTATTCCGGCTCCCTGGAAGCTGACAAGGAGCTCCAGGCCATCTTTGAGCGCACCTACGGCCCCATCAAGGCCCGGGATCTGCGTCCCCAGCCCAAGCCCCGCAAGCGGGACGAGCTGCCGGAATACCAGGCCATCAAAACTCCGGAGCAGTTAGGTCCGGAATACCTGTTGGTAGACGGCTACAACATCATCTTCGCCTGGGACGAGCTGAAAGCCATCGCCCAGGACAATCTGGACGCCGCCCGGCAGCGGCTGATGGACATTTTGGAAAACTACCAGGGTTTTCGCAAGTGCCAGGTCATCCTGGTCTTTGACGCCTACCGGGTGCCTCGAGGGGTGGGCGAGGTGGTCCACTACCACAACATCCATGTGGTATACACCAAGGAAGCGGAGACCGCCGACGCCTACATTGAGAAGGCCACCTATGAGCTCAGCCGGAAAAAGTACCGGGTGCGGGTAGCCACCTCGGACTATGCCGAGCAGCTTATCATTCTGGGCCACGGAGCGCTGCGTCTGTCCGCCACCACCTTCCACGCTGAGGTAGAGCAGGCCACGGGAGAGATTTCCGCTCTGCTGCGGCAGCAGAACAACACCAGCACCCCTTCCCGGCCCATCCAGCACGCCATGGAACGGGCTCAGAAGCGCCGCTCTTGACGCAGCAGACGCTTCATGGTATGATACCAATAATCGCCTGGCAGAAGCCGGCACCTTTTTTGCCCCTGCACTTCCTGCAATCAGTACCGCGAAGGTATGTTCCGCCCCGAAGGGTGAAGCCGCCTTTGCGGTATTTTTTGTAAAGGAGTTTTGTTCATGTACGCAACCGCATCCTCTTCTCGCCTGCGCATCAAGCGCCTGGTCCTGTCCGCTCTTATGCTGGCTCTGGCCTATGTGCTCCCCTTCTTCACGGGGAACATCCCCCAGATCGGCTCTATGCTGCTGCCCATGCACCTGCCGGTGCTGCTGTGCGGCTTTCTCTGCGGCGGCCCCTGGGGCGCTCTGGTTGGCTTTATTGCTCCCCTGATGCGCTCGGTTCTCACCGGAGGCTTCCCTCCCATGTTCCCCACTGCTCTGGCCATGGCCTTTGAGCTGGCCGCCTATGGTTTCATTTCCGGTCTGCTTTACCGCCGCCTGCCCCATTCCTGGGCTGGCACCTACGCTTCTCTGGCAGCGGCTATGATCGGCGGCCGGATCTTGTGGGGTATTGTGGAGGTAATCCTGCTCACCTCCACTGGCAGCGCCTTCACCTTCGCTGCTTTTGTGGCAGGCGCCTTTACTAACGCCATCCCTGGCATCATCCTGCAGCTCGTGGCTCTGCCCGCCATTGTCCGTGCTTTGGAGAAAGCCAATCTCATCCCTCAGGAGTGATCATATGAACCCACTGGCCCCTCTGCTGGAACAACATGTCCGGAGCCATCCGGAACTGGAGCTTCAGGACGCTATCAAATTTCTCTATCAGAGCTGTATGGGCCCCGGCCATCTTGGGCTGGACTCCCAGGCTGTTCTGGACCGTCTGGAGGCGGAGTGGGCCGATGTGGAAGGGGATGCCGATGCTCCCCCCACAGAGCCGCTGGGAAACGGCCTGTGCCGCCTGTCTCTGGCGGCCTGCAAAGGGCAGGGGCTGGAGCCATCTACTCTGGCCGCCCTCTTTCTCCATACAGCTCAGACGGTCACACCGGACCGCCAGGCACTGGAAGAAAGTCTGAATTTACTCTACTCTCTGCCCTTTCCCCGGGCTGAAGTGGATCGGGTTCTGGAGGACTACCGCAAGGCCGGCATGCCGGCGGTCCACCACAGCGACCGCTACCGCAGGGTCTACTCCCCCGCTTACCGGGTCGTGGATCAGGATCTGGCCCGGCTGCTGCCTTTGCTGTCCGCCATCGACCGCCACCGCCGCACCCATTCCCAGACTCTGGTGGCTCTGGACGGTCCATGCGCCACAGGTAAAACTACTCTGGGTGGTTTTCTCTCCCGGCTCTACTGCTGCCCTCTGTTTCATATGGATGACTTCTACCTGCCCCTGGAGCGCAAGACTGCCCAGCGGCTGGCTGAGCCGGGCGGCAATGTAGACGCGGAACGCTTTTTTACCGACGTACTCTCTCCCCTCTCCCGGGGTGAAACCGTACACTACCGCCCCTACCACTGCCACTCCAATGCCCTGGGTGAGGAAATCGCAGTCCCTTCTGCCCCACTGGCTGTGGTGGAGGGCGTGT
>ENA-UEYL01000684-UEYL01000684.1-human-gut-metagenome-genome-assembly--contig:-NODE-684-length-33286-cov-15.206631_pt1 | contig 33286 bp, 29 predicted proteins | sample MGYA00242941_ERZ507946 | MGnify/ENA primary metagenome ERZ507946 (study PRJEB26167, sample SAMN06115482) | human gut metagenome | host: Homo sapiens | place: China:Guizhou | collected 2015-03-11...
TGTGCCCATCACAACCTTCAATATCGGCTACCCCGTCGAGCGGCCTTGGAAACGATTGCCTTACTATTATAGCACGAATCGGCCAGAATGCAAGAGGGAAATTTAAGTTTTTTACAGCTTTTGCAGTGTCCAGCCCTTTTGTGCCGCCAGCTGCTCCAGCTCCCGGTAAGAAAGCCGCAGCTGCGCAATGTTGAAGCCCGGCAGCTCTGCAAGGCAGCTGCCGTCCTGTGCCCGATGCAGCAGCTTGTGCACCTGCAGTTCCTGCTCGCCGTCCAGCGTATCCAGCCCGGCTACATATTCTCCGCATCGGGGCAGCGGCTGCTGCCAATCGATGGTTTTGCAGACCCTTGCAAGCGTAAGATGATTGCAGGTCACCGTCTGCCGGAATTCCAGTTTCATGACGATCTCCCCTTTTGCACCGGAGATTCACAGCTGCGCCCGGCGCGATACTATGATATAACATTTTGTTTTATATGTCAATATAACATTTCGTTATGCCTATACTTTACCTTAAATAAAGCCTTTGAGGTAAACGCCATGTATCAACGTATCCGGGATCTGCGGGAGGATCGTGATCTGCTGCAAAAAGATGTTGCGGCGTATCTGAAATGTACACAGGTCTGCTACTCCAATTACGAAACCGGCAAGCGGGATATCCCCACCGAGGTGCTGATCCAGCTTGCCCATTTCTACCGCACCAGTACCGATTATATCCTTGGCTTGACGGACAACAGCGCCCCACCCATTCCCCGCAAGGCATAAAGAAAAAGCCCAGAACCATTCGATTCAACGAACGATTCTGGGCTTTTACATGCCGCCGACGGGGGTCGAACCCGTACTCTGTCTCCAGAAAGGGATTTTAAGTCCCTCGTGTCTGCCAATTTCACCACAGCGGCGCAGCCCCGGCTTACAAAGCCCTGCTGCCCTCTGGCTTGAGAGGGAGCCGGGAATAACAGGTGTGAGGAAAAATTATTACAACCACACTGCTATTCGCAATCTAGTGGTAGTATCATTCTTATCAAAATCAGCGGCTTTTATGATACAATAGTTTCCCTGTTTTGTCAAGAAAAACCGCTGATTCGGTGCTGCTTACACCTTGCCGCCGTGCAGCTCGGCGTACATCCGGGAGCGGCACTCGGCCACTGCGGGGGTCATGTTGACATAGTGCTTGTGGGGGCACTCCAGACGCAGCTCGCTCTCCCAGGTCTCCTCGGTGAGCTGCTTTGCAATATAGGCCTTCTTCTCCGCAATGGAGGGCAGGTCGATGGACAGCTCGCCGCCCAGAATATGCGGCACCAGCAGCGGACGCACAGCGGTGGGGGTAAAGGTGATGGTGCGCTCGATGGCGTCCGAGTCCAGATTGACCATCGTGACCGGCTTGCCGGCCTCGATAACCTCGCCGTCCATGGCAATGAGGTCGCACTGTGCCTGACCGTTTTCGTCGTACAGACGCCACGGCATCTTCTTGCCCGGGATGATAGCCTTGCTGGCAGAATCGGAGCACTTCATCTTGGGGGTGTAGCTGCCGTCCGGCTTCTTCACAGCCACCAGCTTGTACACACCGCCGAACACGGGGTCGGAGGCGGAGGTGATGAGGTTTTCGCCCACGCCGTAGGAGTCGAAGTGTGCGTGCTCGTACAGCTCCATGTTGGCGATCTTCTTCTCATCCAGACCGTTGGAGGCTACCAGTTTGATATACGGCTTACCGGCGGCATCCAGAGCCTTGCGCAGCCGCTTGGAGCCGCGGGCAAGGTCGCCGGAGTCGATGCGGGCGCTCTTGACGCGGCGGTTGGGATCGTTGGGATATTTCTCAATAAGGTAATCGTCCAGCTTGATCAGGTTGGGCAGGCCGCTTTCCATAATATTATAGGTATCCAGCAGCAGGCTGACCGAATCCGGGTAGGTATCGGCAAAGGCCTTGAAGGCATCGAACTCGGTGGGGAAAAACTCGATAAAGCTGTGTGCCACGGTGCCCACAGCCTTGACCTCTGCGCCGAACTTCATCTCGGCCAGACAGTTGGCCGTGCCGATGCAACCGCCCAGCACTGCGGCGTAAGCGCCATCGTTTCCGGCGCTCTCGCCCTGTGCGCGGCGGGTGCCGAACTCCATGACGTTGCGGGGGGTGTGGGTGTTCAGGCCGGTGACGCGGGTGGCCTTGGTGGCGATCAGGCTATGGAAGTTCATGGTCTGCAACAGGTAGGTCTCGATCAGGATCGCGCCCACCAGATCGCACTCGATGCGCACCATCTGTACATGGGGGTAGCAGACCGTGCCCTCGGGCAGGGCGTACATATCGCCCTTCCACTTGTAGGTGCGCAGATACTCGCAGAACTCCTCGCTCATGCCCTTGGTGCGCAGCCAGTGGGTATCCTGCTCGTTGAAGTGATAGTTCAGCAAAAAGCGGGTCAGCTTGCGCTGGCCTGCGCTGATGGAATAGCCCTGATTATCCGGGTTTTTGCGGAAGAACATATCAAACACCAGCGTGGTATTCTTAAAGCCATGCAGGAACAGGCAGTTTGCCATGGTGAATTCGTAAAAATCCACCACCATCGCGGGGTTATCGTAGTCCTCATCGGGGATATAAGGCTCAACCTTGATCTCGTTCATGAACGTTTTCCTCTCTATTTATACCCGGCGTCAGCTCTTCCCTACTGCACGCCGCCTGCCGCTTGCCCGGCAGGGGGATCCTCCGTCCTGTCATGACAGAGCGTTTCTATCATGATAGCACGATTCCCCTGCCGGTGCAAGTATTTTCGCGCAAAAAGACCGCTGCACAAACACTGTGCAGCGGTCTTTGCGTTTATAACAATCGCTTGCTTCAGAACAGGCTTAGCCGTTCATGATGCTGGGGGTGGCGTTCTTCAGCACAACGTCATGGCTGCCGCCCTCCACGATGGAGGTGGAGGAAACAACGGTCAGCTTGGCCTTCTGCTGCAGCTCGGGGATGGACAGAGCGCCGCAGTTGCACATGGTGCTCTTCACCTTGTACAGGGTGGTCTGCACGCCGTCCGCCAGAGGACCGGCATAAGGCACATAGCTGTCCACGCCCTCCTCAAAGCTCAGCTTGGTGGAGCCGCCCAGATCGTAGCGCTGCCAGTTGCGGGCACGGTTGGAGCCTTCGCCCCAGTACTCCTTCATATACTGACCGTTGATGCGCACCTTGTTCGTGGGGCTCTCGTCAAAGCGGGCAAAGTAGCGGCCCAGCATCACAAAGTCTGCGCCCATAGCCAGAGCGAGGGTGATGTGGTAGTCGTGGACGATGCCGCCGTCGGAGCAGATGGGCACATAGATGCCGGTCTCCTTGTAGTACTCGTCACGAGCCTTGGCGACCTCGATGACAGCGGTAGCCTGACCACGGCCGATGCCCTTGGTCTCACGGGTGATGCAGATGGAGCCGCCGCCGATGCCGATCTTCACGAAGTCTGCGCCAGCCTCAGCGAGGAAGCGGAAGCCTTCGGCGTCCACCACATTGCCGGCGCCCACCTTGACGGTGTCGCCGTAGTGCTCGCGGATCCAGCCGATGGTGCGGCTCTGCCACTCGGAGTAGCCCTCAGAAGAGTCGATGCACAGCACATCCACACCGGCCTCTACCAGTGCGGGCACACGCTGGGCGTAGTCGCGGGTATTGATACCGGCACCCACAACATAGCTCTTGTTCTTATCCAGCAGCTCGTTGGCGTTTGCCTTGTGGGAATCGTAGTCCTTGCGGAACACCATATACACCAGATTGCCCTCGGCATCCACCAGCGGCAGGGTGTTGATCTTGTTGTCCCAGATGATGTTGTTGCAATCGTGCAGAGAGGTGTTGGCCGGAGCGGTGACCAGCTTTTCAACGGGGGTCATAAAAGTGGTAACGCAGGCATCGTCCGGGGTGTGGTTGACGCGGTAATCGCGGGAAGCCACAATGCCCAGCAGCTTGCCATTGGGGGTGCCGTCGGCAGTGATGGCGATGGTGGAGTGACCGGTGCGTGCCTTCAGTTCCAGCACGTCATGCAGGGTGGCAGTGGGAGCTAGATTGGAATCGGACACCACATAACCGGCCTTGAAGCTCTTGACGCGGCGCACCATGGCGGCCTCGTTCTCGATGCTCTGAGAGCCATAGATAAAGGAAACGCCGCCCTGACGAGCCAGTGCAATGGCCAGCTTATCGCCGGAGACCGACTGCATGATGGCGCTGATCATGGGGATATTCATCTGCAGCGGGCACTCCTCCTGTCCCTTGCGGTACTTGACCAGCGGGGTCTTCAGGCTGACCGCCGTGGGCACATTCTCCGCAGAGGAATAGCCGGGGACCAGCAGGTACTCGCCAAAGGTGCGGGAGGGTTCTTCGTAGAAATAAGCCATAATCAAACTCCTTTTCTCTTAGGGTGTATCTGAAAAGTCGAAAATTTAGTCTATTTCTACAAGCACAGCCGGATTTTGCGTGAATCAGCCTTGAAATCCACAAAGGATTCCTGCGGCTATTTGCCTTAAATCCCGCTTGTGCTTGCGAAATATTCGTCATTTTCTTTGTTTTCAGATACACCTTAACGCATCCGATACAATCAGCATCAAAATCATTCATGTTTGCTGCTTATAAATTGATTGTATATACTTTACCACAAAGCCCGCAAGAATACAAACCCCTGCCTCGCCAAACTTTATAATTGTCCTTTGCGGAAAAACAGACAAATTGCCAAGCGTTTTCAGGCATTGGTCATACTTTGATTTTTGAAGTATCACTTTTGCGGGCAAAACAGGGCTTGCAGAATGCAAAAAAGCTCGTCCGAAACATCGGACGAGCCCTTTTGCACACGAAGCGGGACACTGCCTGTGCGGCGCATGGATCATAGCTGTGAAGGAGAACAGCCGGAGGAGGAGGATCCGCGCCCAGTATCCCAAAAACAAGAAGAAAAAGATTTCACACACAGCCTTGGGGCTTTGCCCTTGCTGTAACCATATTGTAACTCTTTTGAAACCATTTTGCAATAGGGTTTTGTAATTTATTTGTAATTTATTTTGTTAACTTTTTATGTCCTGCCCCGCCGGGCTGCCGCAAACATCGTTTCCCTTTTTGTACCCGGTATGGTATACTGGTTTTGAATATGCTGCCACAGGCAGAAAAAAGGAGTTTAGGATACGGTATGAAAACAAAATTGGGTATTGTGGGCTGCGGTTTTCTAGGCAACATCGTGGCTGACGCGTGGAAGAAGGGTCTGCTGCCGGACTACGAGCTGGTGGGCGTGACCAGCCGCACCCGCGCCTCGGCTGAAAAGACTGCCGCCAATGTCGGCTGCGCCGTCTGCGAGGACGTGGACGCGCTGCTGGCGCTTGAGCCGGAGTACATCGTGGAGGCTGCCTCGGTGGAGTCGGTGCGCGCTATGGCCATTCCGGTGCTGAAGCGGGGCGTCAATCTGGTCATTCTGTCCATCGGTGCCTTTGCAGATCTGGATTTCTACGCACAGGTCAAGGCAGCCGCCGTGGAGGGCGGTGCCAAGGTGCATCTGGCCAGCGGTGCCATCGGCGGCTTTGACGTGCTGCAAACCGTCACCCTGATGGCACAGGCACAGGGCCTGCCGGAGACTGCCGGCATCGAGACCCATACCGGTGCAAAGGGCTTCCGCAACACCCCGGTGTGGGCAGAGCATCTGCTGACCGACACCGAAAAGACCACCGTGTTCACCGGCAACGCCAAGCAGGCCATTGCCACGTTCCCCCGCCGGGTGAACGTGGCTGTGGCTACCTCTCTGGCTACCACCGGCCCGGAGATCACCGGTGTGACCATGCACTCTGTGCCCGGCTGGGTGGGCGACGACCACTGCATCACCGCCGAGATCGAGGGTGTGAAGGCTGTGGTGGATATCTGCTCTTCCACCAGCGCCATTGCGGGCTGGAGCGCCGTCTCCCTGCTGCGCAATCTGGCCTCGCCCGTCTGCTTTTACTAATATAAGGAGGAGTCCGTCATGTTTGAAAAGCTTGTTGCCATTGAGCCTGTCAGCCTGATTCCCTCTGCCGAGGAGGAACTGCACCGCTACGCCAAAGAGGTGGTGCTGTACCGGGACGTGCCCGGCAGCGACGATGAGATGGTGCGCCGCATCGGGGACGCCGACGCCGTGCTGCTGAGCTACACCTCCCGCATGGGCAAGGAAGTCATTGCGCAGTGCCCCAACATCCGCTATATCGGCATGTGCTGCAGCCTGTACTCTGAGGAGAGCGCCAACGTAGATATCGCCTACGCACGCACCCGGGGCATCAAGGTGTTGGGCATCCGGGACTACGGTGACCGCGGCGTTGTGGAGTACGTTCTGCACGAACTGACCGGCCTGCTGCACGGCTTTGGGATGCCCATGCTGCGGGACGAGCCGGTGGAGATCACCGGGCTAAAGGTGGGCATTGTGGGTCTGGGCGTTTCTGGCCGGATGATCGCCGATGCGCTGCAATTTATGGGCGCAGAGATCAGCTACTTTGCCCGCAGCGCAAAGCCGGACGCAGAGGCTGCCGGTATGACCTTCAAGCCCCTGCCCCAGCTGCTGGCAGACAGCGAAGTGGTGTTCACCTGCCTGAACAAGAACGTGCTGCTGCTGGGCGAAAATGAGTTTGCCCAGCTGGGCGCAGGCAAGGTGCTGTTCAACACCTCCATCGGCCCCGGCTTTGATTCCGCTGCGCTGGAAAAGTGGCTGGACGAGCCCGGTACCCATTTCTTCTGCGACACCCGCGCCGCCGCAGGCCCTGTGGCCGAGGACTTCTTTGCCCGGGAAAATGTGCGCTGCGCCAATGTGTCCGCAGGCCGCACCAAGCAGGCCTTTGTGCTGCTGAGCAAAAAGGTGCTGGACAACATCCGCACCGCATTGGGTGAATAAGCTGTGCATTTTGCGCGGCCTGTTTTTCTTGCATCTTTTCCCCGATTGTGGTATGCTTTCTATTATAAAAGGGGAGCCCGTGCAAGCGGGCTGAGAGTGGGCTGTATTGCCCTGACCTGTGACCTGATTTGGATCATGCCAACGTAGGGAGATAGCGCTTTTATCTGCGGATATGTCTTTGCGGGCATATCCGCATTTTTGCTGCAAAGGAGCATTTTATCCATGAAAACTGCATTGACCATTGCCGGCAGTGATTCCAGCGGCGGCGCCGGGATTCAGGCCGATATCAAGACCATGACCGCCAACGGCGTGTTTGCCATGAGCGCTATTACTGCCCTGACGGCACAGAACACCACTGGTGTGACCGCCATTTTTGACACCACACCGCAGTTTCTGGCGCAGCAGCTCGATGCCGTATTTACCGATATCTACCCGGATGCGGTGAAGATCGGCATGGTATCCTCTGCCCCGCTCATCGACACCATTGCCGAGCGGCTGCACTTCTACGGCGCAAAGCACATCGTGGTAGACCCTGTGATGGTGGCCACCTCCGGCGCAAAGCTGCTGCAGGACGACGCCGTGCAGGCGCTGACCGAAAAGCTGCTGCCGCTGGCCGAGGTGCTCACCCCCAACATCCCGGAGGCTGAGATCTTGTCCGGCATGCGCATTGCCAACGCCGCCGACATGGAAGCCGCTGCCCGTACCATCAGCGAGCGTTACGGCTGCGCCGTGCTGTGCAAGGGCGGCCACCAGATCAACGATGCCGACGACCTGCTGTGGCAGGGCGGCACCGGCAAGTGGTTCAAGGGCAAGCGCATTGCAAACCCCAACACCCACGGCACCGGCTGCACCCTGTCCAGCGCCATCGCCTCCAATCTGGCCAAGGGCTACGATCTTGACACCGCCGTGGAGCGCGCCAAGGCCTACATTTCCGGCTGTCTGTCTGCCATGCTGAATTTAGGGCACGGTTCCGGGCCCATGGATCATACCTTCAACCTGAAGGGAGATTTTGTCCGTGACTGACCTGCCCTTTGTTTCGGCACTGGTACAGGCTGACCTGCCCGTGTGGGAGCAGTGCTTACAGACTGAGTTTCTGCAAAAGATGGAAAACGGCACCCTGAGCGAGGACTGCTTTAAAAGCTACCTTGTGGAGGACAGCCTGTATCTGCGGGAGTACGCCAAAATTTTTGCGTGGGGCATGACCAAGGCCACCACCATGGCGGCCATGCGTACCTACTATTCCCTGCTGTCCTTCGTGCAGGAGAATGAGGATCTGACCCGGCTGCAGTATCTGGAGCAGTACGGCCTGCGGGAGGCTGATATCCAGTCCCTGCCCCTGCGCCCGGAAAGCCGCGCCTATCTGGACTGCATGATCGATGCCGCCCGCAACGGCGAGGGCGAGGCCGAGTGCCTGATGGCCTGCCTGCCCTGTATGCTGAGCTACGGCTGGCTGTTCCAGAAGCTTTTGCAGCGCTCCCCTGCCGTGAAAGACACCTACTACGGTGCGCTGGTGCTGGACTACGCAAGCCCCGGCTATGATGCCGCCTGCCGCGCATGGGCAGAACGCGCCGAAGCCGCCTGCACCGGCCTTTCGCCGGAGCGCGCCGCTCGCTGCCGCGAGATCTTCCGCACCTGCTCGGAGCACGAGCTGCACTTCTGGGAGATGTGTGCCACACCCCGGACGGATATTTAAGAATAAATATAGAGAACCCGGAAGGTCCGCAGACCTTCCGGGTTCTCTTCTTATAAAATCTTTATCGCAGCACCGAGAGTTCCTCGATGCCATAGCGCTGCATCAGGGCGATGGCCGCCGGGGTGATCTCCTCGCCGCTGACCGCCACAGGGATGGCGGGCGGGCAGGACACCGTAGGCATAGCGCACACCCGTCCCAGTGCCTTGTGCACCGGAACGCGCACCTGTGCGCCCAGCACCGCCTGCCGGATGGTGCAGCGCTGCACCACCTGCTGCTGCAAGGCGGCAAACTCCCCTGCCCGGTTCTCGGGGCGGGGCAGCCCGGCAGGCACAGCAGCCAGAAGCCGTTCCAGCGCCGTTTGCAGGCGCGTGTAGTCCTGCGACGGGTTTTCCGGGGTGAACATCAGCACCACATAGCGGGGGTCGGCGTATTCACACTCCATCTGTGCGCAGCGCAGGGCTTCTGCCAGCGCCGTGCCGGTGCAGCCAAGGGCGGCGGCGTCCAGCGTAAGCTTCATCGGCTCCTGCTGCGCCCCAGCGACCGCCAGCGGTACCGGGCACTGCCGCGCCGCTGCAGCCTTGTTCAGGCTGCGGCGCAGACCTTCCAGCGCCGCGCAGCACTGTGCCAGCCGCCGAGGGTAGTCCCCTGCCAGCACCGCGTTGCAGGCATCCAGCGACTGCAAAATGAGGTAAGAAGGGCTGGTGGAGCCGAACAGCGCCAGCGCACCCCGCACGGCCGCTTCGTCCTGCACAGGGGCATCGTGCGCCAGATGCAGATACGCGCCGCCGGTGACCACAGGCAGAGTCTTGTGGGCAGAGTCGCAGCACATGGCCGCGCCCTGCGTGATGGGGTGGCAGTTCTGCGGCAGAAAGCGCAGATAGGCGCCGTGGGCGTTATCCACCAGCAGAGGCACGCCCTGCGCCCGGCAGACTGCCGCCAGCGCCGGGATATCCTGCACCCCGCCCAGATAATCCGGGCTGGTGACGTACACGCCAAAGGGGGTGTTGCCCTGCTGTGCCATCGCGTGCAAAACCCCTGTCAGCGCTTCGGCTGTGACGGGGCAGCTGCACAGTGCGCCCTCTGCCTGTGCAGACGGCCAGAGCCAGCGGATATCAAAATCCAGCAGCGCCGCCGCGTACAGCAGCGCCTTGTGGGCGTTGCGGGCAGCCAGCAACACCGGGCGCTTGCCGCTTTGCGGTGCGCCTTGCAGCGCCAGAAACAGCATGGCACGAATGCACTGGGACGAACCCTCGGTGCTGTAATAGCTGTGCGCCGTGCCGAACAGCCGGGTGGCGTTGGCCTCGCTCTCTGCAATAATGCCCTCCGGCGCGTAAAGCTCGTCTGCGCCACAGATCTCGGTGATGTCCAGTGGCTCAAAGCCTAAAAGGCTCTGTCCCTTGTGGCCGGGCATGTGCAGCCGGGCGGTACCGGACTGCGCATAGCTGCGCACAAAATCCACGATAGGGGTGGTCATGCTCATTCGCAGGCTTCGCCGTCAGCACAGGCGTTGCAGGTAGAGCCCAGCTCAATGGGCACCTCGATGCCCTTGGCAGCCAGTTCCTGATTCTCGGCTACTTTGATCATGATGGCGCACTCCATGCGCTTTTTGAACAGCTCGCAGCCGTACTCGTACACGCCGGTAATGCTGCCGGTAGCATGGTAGGAGTTTGCGGCGCAGCCGCCGGAGCAGTACAGCTTTGCCCAGCAGTCCTGACACTCCTTGCGGGCGTAGGCGTTGCAGTGCTTGAACTCATCCCGCACAGCGGTGTTGGTAACGCCCTTCCAGATATCGCCCAGCAGGTACTTGGGGTCGCCCACGAACTGGTGGCAGGGGTACAGGTCGCCCCAGGGGGTAACGGCCATGTACTCGGTGCCGGAGCCGCAGCCGGAGATGCGCTTATAGATGCAGGGGCCGCCGGTCAGGTCGATCATGTAGTGGTAGAAGGTAAAACCTCTGCCCTCGCGGTCGCGCTTGATCATCTCCTTGGCAAGGATCTCGTACTGCTCCTTCAGGATGGGCAGATCGGCCTCGGTCAGGGCGCTGGGGTCGCTGGGGTCGCAGACCACCGGCTCCATGCTCAGCTCGGTAAAGCCGAGGTCTGCCATGTGGAAGATATCGTTGGTGAAGTCGGTGTTAAAGTGGGTATAGGTGCCGCGCATATAGTAGTTCTTGTCGCCGCGCTTCTTGACGAACTCCTGGAACTTGGGCACGATGCGGTCGTAGCTGCCATTACCTGCGCAGTCCACGCGGAAGCGGTCGTTGACCTCCTTGCGGCCATCCAGACTCAGCACCACGTTGTGGCACTCCTTGTTGCAGAAATCAATGACATCATCATCGATCAGCACGCCGTTGGTGGTCATGGTAAAGCGAAAGTTCTTGTTATGGATCTTTTCCTGCTCGCGGCAGTAGGCCACAAGCTTTTTGACCATATCAAAGTTCATCAGCGGCTCGCCGCCAAAGAAGTCCACTTCCAGATTGCGGCGGGTGCCGCTGTTCTCAATCAGGAAGTCCATGGCGCGCTTGCCCACCTCAAAGCTCATCAGGGCGCGGTCGCCGTGGTAGCGGCCCTGCGAGGCAAAGCAGTAAGAGCAGCTCAGGTTGCAGCTGTGGGCAACGTGCAGGCACAGCGCCTTTACCACGGTGTTGCGGTTCTTGAAGTCAAAGGCCATGTCCTTATAGACATCCGGGCTCCACAGCTTGCCGTTTTCCTTCAGGCTGGTCACGTCGTCGATGCACTGACGCAGGTCCTCCTCGGTCACGTCCGGGCGGCTGCCGTACTTTGCCAGCATAGCGGCAACGATCTCGTCTGCGGTATGCTCCGGGTACATGGCGATGACATCGTAGGCCACCTCGTCCACAACGTGCACCGAGCCGCTGCAGGTGTCCAGCACAATGTTATAACCGTTCAATTGATACTGATGTACCATTTTACACTCCATTCCAGATTACACAAAAAAATGCCGCCCGGCAAAGGCGGCATAAGGTTTGCAAAAATTACTTGTTGCTGTTCTCGCACTGCTGGTTAGCCACGCCGCAGGAGGTCTTGCAGGCGGACTGGCAGGAAGTCTGGCACTCGCCGCAGCCACCGGTCTTAACGCTCTTGGTCAGGTCACGAGTAGCAATAGTCTTAATACGCTCCATGATAGAAACCTCTCTAACTCTCAAAAATTTATCGCGCCGGACATAGTTCCGGTACGCTTTTATCTTGTAATAGGATATCACGCAGCGCGGCTTTTGTCAAGATTTTTTCGCTAAGCCTTTTCACCCGCCCATGGGCTGGTAGCGGGTAAGCACCGTGTGCAGCCCCAGCTCCCGGGCGCGCGCCAGTAAGTACCGGTAGCGGCACAGCAGCGCCTGACGCTCGTAGATGCGCTGCTCAATGAGGTCGGTATCCACCTCCATGTCAAACATCATCTCGTTGCGCTTTAAACAGAACAGGCATTCCTTCAGCTCCTCCTCCAGCTCCGGGTGATAGCGCTCGTGCTCGGTGTCCCGCGGGACGCGGGGTGAAAGCAGGGTCTGGGCGTTTTGTGTGGTTCGTTCCGGCATAGGCATCCTCCTTCTGGTACGTTGCAAGGTTTTGTACCTTCCAGTATAGGCGGTGCGGTGCGCAGAACCTGCCGAAGCGTGGCAGCGCTCCGGCATAGATTATCCGGCGCTGCTGCGGCATTTTCCAAAAAAGTACAACTTTTTTCAAAAATATGCTTGACAACTCCGGGCTTTTCCCGTATAATAGCACACGTTGAGCGGCTCACCCCGCAAAACACAACAGAATATTGGGGATTTGCATAGTGGTAGTGCGGTAGACTCTGACTCTACTTGTGGGAGTTCGATTCTCTCATCCCCAACCAGAACAAAGCCATCTGAGGAAACTCAGGTGGCTTTTCTGTTTATATCATTCCGCGCGGAAAAACTATTATAGATAGAGCGAACCCGGAAAGTCCGCAGGACTTTCCGGGTTCGCCTTTTCACGGGAAATATAAATTTACAGGATGGTAATGCGGCCTGCGCCGTAGGGCTGCTCGTAGTTGAGCAGGTAGCCGGGGTATGCGGCCAGCGGGCTGTTGGCGCTGGACAGGTGCGGCAGACCCGCAGCATCTGCGCCATCAAAGATCATAGCGTAGGTAGACATGACCAGATAATCCTCGGACACATAGTCCTTGATCAGCTCTGCGCCGTCAAACATGGCAAAGCCATCGCCCAGATTACGCAGGGTGTAGTTCATGCCGGCCAGTGCATAGGTAGCACCCGGGTCCAGCGGCAGATAGCTGCCGGAAGCCTTATCGTAGATCTTTACGTTCTGCACACGCGGGGTGCCTGTGGCGCTGCCGATCCAGACGTTCTTTTCGTCGGTCTGCACGGTGTTGGGGATATCGGTGTGGATCTCGTAGGTAGCACCGGCCACCTGCAGGAAGCCGCCGTTCTCTTTGCCGCCCTCGCCTGCAAAGCGGGCTGCAAACTCCAATGCGTCCTGGATCTGCTTGCCGGTGACCGACATCAGGCAGGCCACGTTGCCAAAGGGGCTGACCTGCTTGCAGGTCTTGAAGGTCCAGTCGCCTGCGGGCACGTCGGCGCGGATGCCGCCGCCGTTCATGATGGCCACATCACAGTGCAGCTTTTCCACCTCGTTGAAGTAGGTGTAGATGCCGTCGGCCACAAAGTCGCCGAGGTTGGTCTCGGCAGAGCGGATGCGGCGCTTGCCGGTGGCGGGGTCAGAGACGTAGAAATCGCTGTCGCCCACAGCGATCTTCTCGCCCAGCATATCGTCCACGGTGTTCACCCAACCGGTCTGCATGGCGGCGATGCCTGCGTCCATGCCCTCGTGGGTGGGAATGAGTTTGGTGGTGATGGTGCCGTCCGCAGCAATGGTCATCTCGCCAACGTTGGCAAAGTAAGAACCAGTCTGGGTCAGGGTGACAGCCTTGCCGGAAACATCCTGCACCTGCTTGTTCTCCATTACAGTATGGGAGTGGCCGTCGATAAAGGCGTCAAAGCCGCTGGTATGGGCAATGACCTCCTCGCTGGTCCACGGAGAGGAAGAGGGGTCTACGCCCAGATGGCCCAGACCGATGACCACATCTGCCAGAAGCTTTGCCTTATCAATGGCCTTCTGCACGGCGTCATAGAGCTTTTTGCCGTCCTCGCCGCCCTGAATATCGTAGATGTACTTGCGCTGTGCCTTATCCATAAAGTAGGCCGGGGTGGACTTGGTAAAGGTCTCGGGGGTGGTCACGCCCACAAAGGCGATGCGTCTGCCGCCGCGCACGAACACCTTGACGGAGGGCAGCACCCGCAGCGTAGTGCGCAGGTCTACCCAGTTACAGGACAGGTACGGGAAGTCGGCTTCCTTCATGATGGCCTTAGCGCGGTCCATGCCGTAATCAAACTCGTGGTTACCGGGGGTAGCAACATCGTAACCGGCAGCGTTCATCAGTTTGATGATGGAGGCGCCCTCGTCCATGGAGCCGTAGGCAGTGCCCTGCACATGGTCGCCGGCGTCCACCAGCAGCACGTCCTTGCCGGCGTCCTGATAGCTCTGCTTCAGGTCGGCAATGGCGGCGTAGGTCAGCTTGGGGCTCTGCTTGTCGATGTAGGTATGGACATCGTTGGTGTACAGGATGGTGACATCAGACTTATCACCAAGCCAGCAGGCCGATGCGGCAGGCGCACCGATGGCCATGGATGCAGCGGCAGCGGTCACACCAGCAGCCTTTAAAAAGCTGCGACGGGAAATAAGTTGTTTCACAGGAAAACGACCTCCTTTTATTTTTGGCGTATCGCATTTGGGGCAGGCTCTTCCCTCCTGCCCTTTTAATAGCTCTAGCATAGCACAGAACGCCGCCGCAAACAAGCCAAAATCATTCTTTTGGCACAAATTATTTTCACGTTCCGCTTTATTTTGACGCACATTGTACCATTTTTACACAAAAAAAGACCTCCCCGTGCCCTGTCGCAGAGCAGCGGAGAGGTCCTTTTTAGGGGATGTTGACCCGTTGTCGGGTCTATCGGAGGAGAGGGAAATATCAGATAGCGTTATATTCCTTGAGGAACTTCTCAAGGTCGGTGCCCTCGATCTTCTTCAAGGCTTCCTTCAAAGCCAGACGCGGGATCAGCGGCAGATCCATGTCGGTGATCTTCTTGCCGTCGCGCAGCTTCACGGTGGCATCGATCAGGGCGCGCACATCGTAGGTGCTGCCCCAGACCTCGGGCACACCGCGGTCAATGTTCAGCAGGGTGTACACGGCCTCCATACCGGTGCGCATGGAGTACTCGGTGGTGAAGATGGTGTCGCGGGCGGTCTCGGCAAACTGGCCAAGGAAGGCGAAGTTCACAGCACCCTCGGGCACAACATCGGGGCGGTCGCCCATGGCGCGCGGCATAAAGAAGGCGTCGATATAGGGCATCATCACCGGCACGGTGTTGGCGCTGTGCTCTGCCAGCTCCGCGATCTGATCCTCGGGCACACCGATGTGGTACAGCCACTCCATGCAGATCTCGCGGCCAGTGCAGTCACGCATGGGCTTCTTGACGTAATCGCCGGGCTTATCGCTGAACAGGCCGTACACCCAGACGCACAGCTGGTTCTTGGGCTGATCCTTGAACTGCTGCTGACGGTTCAGCGTCCAGCTGAGCAGCCAGCTGGAATCCTTGACGGTAACGATGCCGCCGGTGACGGTGTGGCCGCTGAAGGGGTCGCGCTTGCAGATCTTGCGGATATACTGGGGGATCTTGTCGTCCAGCGTGGTGATGGTGGCGCTCTCCCAGTTGCTCAGCTCTGGCTCAGAGCAGAACTTCTCCGGGTGACCGAAGGAGGGATCCTGTGCGGCGATCTTCTTCCACAGATCCCAGCCGTTGCCGGGCTGGATGGTGGGGTCGAAGCCGGTGGCCTTATTCTGTGCGCCCACGGTGCAGCTTTCCACGCAGCCGCCGTTGGTGATGAACAGCAGATCGTTCTCGGTCAGGTCGATGTTGGAGGTCTCGCCCGCGTGCTCCACGGTGACAGAACTTGCCAGCTTACGGCCCTTCTGGATATCAAACTTCACATCCGTGACCTTGGTGTTGTAGTGGAACTGCACGCCAAAGCCTTCCAGATAATGCACCATGGGCAGGATGATGGACTCGTACTGATTATAGCGGGTAAAGCGCAAGGCGGTAAAGTCCGGCAGACCGCCGATGTGGTGGATATAGCGTTTGAGGTACAGCTTCATCTCCAGTGCGCTGTGCCAGTTCTCGAAGGCGAACATGGTGCGCCAGTACATCCAGAAGTTGGAGTTGAGCACCTCGTCATCAAAGAAATCGGTGATCTTTTTATCCTGCAGCTGCTCGTCCGGGGTGAAGAACAGCTTCATGATCTCCATGGCGCCCTTATCGGACAGGCCGAATTTGCCATCGGTGTGGGCATCCTCGCCGCGGTTGACGGTGGCACGGCACAGGGAGAAGTTGGGGTCCTCCTTGTTCAGCCAGTAATACTCGTCCAGCACGCTGGCGCCTTCGGTCTCCAGAGACGGGATGGAGTGCAGCAGATCCCACATAACTTCGAAGTGGTTGTCCATCTCGCGGCCGCCGCGCATCACATAGCCGATATCGTACTTGTAGCCATCGCAGGCGCCGCCGGCCAGTGCGTTCTTTTCAAACACATGGACGTGCTCGCCCTTCATCTGGCCATCGCGCACCAGATAGCAGGCAGCGGTCAGCGCAGCCAGACCGGAGCCGATGATATAAGCGGATTTATGATCCACGCCCTCCGGCTTTTTGGGGGTTGCAAAAGCTTCATAATTGCCACTGGAATAGTACATAAAAAAGCCTCCCTGCTTCAAAAATATCTTTTCACAGCCTTCGTCGTGCTGTTCTCTATGGCAACAGTATACCCCGCAAAGTGAACCGGAACAACAAACAAACTCTGCCCTGTGTATAGATTTTTTACATCCTCCTTCATTTGCTGGAAATGCGTACAAATTGTGACATAAAAGCACAGCGCAAAATCATTTAAAACACTCCCTCAAAAGTGCAATGCCGGGCAGCCCGCAGGCTGCCCGGCATTGCACTAATTTAAAATAATTTTCCGCTATTCATGCCCAGAGCATAGCGGCGGGCATTCAAAATCGTCCCCGCGCAAAAAGAGAGCCGCCGCACAAGGTTCCGTGCAGCGGCTCTCTGGTAGGTTTAGTTCATCTCTTCCAGTGCCTTTTTCAGGTTCTTGGCGATCTGGTCCGGGCAGCTGGTGCTGCGGAAGCCGCACAGCGTACCATCCAGACGGGCAATGGCGTCCTCTGCCTTCATGCCGGTAAGCAGCTGGCAGATGCCCTTCAGGTTGCCGTTGCAGCCGCCGATGACCTCGATGGATGCAATGGTGTGGTCATCGTTCAGCACAAAGTTGGTCTGCTTGGAGCAGGTTCCCTTGTTCGGGAAGGAAAATTCCTTGCTCATGGTCTTTACATCCTCTCTCTTTTACGTTTTTCGGCGATGGCGCGCAGCTGTGCTGCAGCTTCATCCGGTGCGGTACAGGTGCCGATGGGGTGGGGATGCTTGTGGTTGCGGCCATGGAAGTCCGTGCCTGCGGTCGCCACAAGGCCGTACTGTTTACACAGAGCAAGGCACTCGGCGCTGTCCTCCGGGCTGTTGCTGGGGTGGTACACCTCTATGCCGTCCACCGCACCCTCTGCCGCCAATTCACGCAGCAGGGGCATACTTTTGTACACCGTGGGGTGGGCGAACACCACCGCGCCGCCACTGGCTTTAGCGGTAGCCAGCACCTGCCGCACCGGCAGATACTCCGGCGAGTGCAGCACGATGCCCCGGGGGTTCCACCCGAACAGCTTGTGGTAGGTCTCGCCGTAGATGCTGCCATCGGTCAGGCCCAGCAGTTCCAGCGCCTGCATCAGCCCGCTTTTGAACAGCACCCCGCTGGCTTTGGTGGTCTCCCACGCAAGGTCGGCGGTAAACTGCGGGTACAACTGCTCCAGCTCCTTTGCGCTCTGCAAAGCGCAGGCGTTGCGGCGCTCCTTCATGATGGCGCAGTGCTCCCGCAGCGCCGGGCAGTCCACGTCCGGGTAGTAGCACAGCAGGTGCACCCGATGCTGCCGCTCAAAGTCGTAGCCGGTCAGCTCCACGGCGGGGATCAGCTCTACCCCGTCCTGCCCGGTGTAGGCATAGGCGTACTGGGCGCTGAGCAGAGTATCGTGGTCCGAAAGGGCAATGGCGTGCAGCCCGGTGCGGGCGGCGATGGACGCCAGCCGCTCAATGGGCACAGCACCGTCCGAGCAGGTGGAATGGATATGCAGGTCACAGGACATAGCGGGTTACTTCCTTAGTGCTTATAGAAATTGATCAGGCAACCGTCAGCCAGGATCTGGCGCTCGTCAGTAGTGAGCGGAGCCATATACAGCTCAAACTCCTTGACGGTATCGCCCAGAACGTAGGCCTTGATGCTCTGCAGGTCGCCCTTGAGCGCCTCCCGCACATTGGGGATGAGCACATAGTCCCCCAGACCAAAGGGGGTGGCACCTGCCAGCTGCAGGGGCAGCATGCCCCAGTTGATCAGGTTGGAGCGGTAACGCTTGGTAGCGTACTCGGTAACGATATTGGCACCGGCACCCAGCACACGCTGGCAGCTGGCGGCCTGCTCGCGGGCAGAGCCGTCGCCGGGCTTGACTGCAAAGATGGTAGAAGCGATCTGGATATCGTTCCAGTTCAGCTGTTCGCAGCCGGGCACGGCGTTCACCTTTGCCAGCAGGGCAGCGTCCCCTGCACCGGCGCGGCGGGCGTTCTCCTCGGCCTGCACAGCCTTGGCGCGGCCCACATACTCCGGGTCCTTGCGGCTGAGGGTGAACTCAGCCAGACCCAAGGGGTTGGAGCGGTAAGAAGAGGTCTCGCCGGAGGGGATCAGCTCGTCAGTGGTGGTGACGGGGTCGGTGATATAAGAAGCCACCTTCAGCAGCAGGTTGTCGCCCAGCGGTGCGATCTCCGGCCAGTCCTTGATGTTGGGGCCAAACTTGAGCAGGGCGTCGTAATCGCCCTTGCCAAAGCCCTGATACACGCGGGTATCGTAGCTGGAAGCATCGTACTGGTACTCCGGCACGGTGGGATCGTAGTCAATATCGGTGGCGGGGGTCAGGATGCCGCCGTTGGCGGTGGTGGCAGCAATGCTGCGGGCATCCATCAGCGCCACACCGGACAGCTGGCCGCTGCCGGGCTTGGAGCCCTCGCGGCTGGGGAAGTTGCGGGTGGTGTGACGGATGGACAGAGCCCCGTTGGCGGGCACATCGCCTGCGCCGAAGCAGGGGCCGCAGAAGGCGGTGCGGATGGTGGCACCGCTGGCCATCAGGTCACCGATAACACCGGTGCGCACCAGCTCCATCATGATGGGCTGGCTGCCGGGGTAGACGCTCAGGGCGTAGTCGCCGCAGCCGCCGGTATGACCCTTGAGGATGGAAGCAGCCTCGTAGATGCTGTCGTACAAACCGCCTGCACAGCCCGCAATAACGCCCTGATCCACACGCAGCTTACCGTTTTCGATCTTGCCGCACAGATCCAGCCGCACGTCCTTGCGGCCGATCAGCTTCTGCACATCCTGCTCGCAGGCGTGGAGGATGTCCTCCAGATTTGCGTTCAGCTCCTCAATAGTAAAGGCATTGGAGGGGTGCATAGGTAGGGCGATCATGGGACGGATGGCAGAAAGATCCACTTCCACCACGCCATCGTAGTAGGCGAGGTCAGCCGGTGCCAGCTTTTTATAGTCTGCTGCACGGCCGTGCACTGCCAGAAAACGCCGGGTGACTTCATCGGTCTCCCAGATGGAGGACAGACAGGTGGTCTCGGTGGTCATGGCATCAATGGCGTTGCGGGTATCCTGCCGCAGGGAAGCAATACCGGGGCCCACGAACTCCATGACCTTGTTCTTGACGTAGCCGCTCTTGAACAGCTTGCCCACAAGGGCAATGGCTACATCGTGGGGGCCGCAGCCCGCCGGCAGGCTGCCGGTCAGGTAGATAGCCACCACGCCCGGGCGGGCAACGTCATAGGTGCGGCCCAGCAGCTGCTTTGCCAGTTCACCGCCGCCCTCACCGATAGCCATGGTGCCCAGTGCGCCGTAGCGGGTGTGGGAGTCCGAGCCAAGGATCATTTTGCCGCAGCCCGCAAAGCGTTCGCGCATATACTGGTGGATGACTGCCATGTGCGGGGGCACAAAGATGCCGCCGTACTTTTTGGCAGCGGACAGGCCAAAGCGGTGGTCATCCTCGTTGATGGTGCCGCCCACAGCGCACAGGCTGTTGTGGCAGTTGGTGAGCACATAAGGGATGGGGAACTTTTCCAGCCCGGAAGCACGGGCGGTCTGGATAATGCCCACAAAGGTGATGTCATGGCTTGCCATGGCATCAAACTTGATCTTCAGGTTCTCGGCATCGCCGCTGGTGTTGTGTGCCTGCATAATATTGTAGGCCATGGTGCCGGTCTTAGCCGTGGCAACGGCAGCGGCATCAAAGCCCTTTGCAGCCAGTGCTGCGGGTGCGTTGCCGTCTGCGGGGACCCACTCTCCGCGTGCATAGTACGCACCGCCGGTGCTGCATTTGATCATATCCAACATCTCGATTCGCCTCTCTTTTTGTATTTTCCCGCCCGCCGCAATTGCGGGCATTGCCCCGGCAGTGCAGGTTTGCCCCTGCCCTGCCCTGTTACGGCAAAGCCGTATTTACCTGTTATTATAGCATGAAAGGGCGAAAAGAAAAAGCACTTTTTATGAACCCTTACTGCGCCTTTGCGGCGGCTTCCTGCTGCTTTTCCTTTTGCAGTTTACGGAACACCACAAAATAGGCCGGGATCAGGAAGAAGCAGGCAAAGAACCATGCCACCGGGTTTGCGATGCAGGCGGCAAAGTAGCCCCACAGCGGCACGAACCAGAAGCCCACCATGGCGCGGGCGATCATTTCAGCCACACCGGCAAACATGGCAAGGCCGGAGTGCCCCAGACCCTGAATGGTGTAGCGGTAGATGATAAGCACTGCCAGCGGGATGTAGAACACACTGTTCCAGAAGATGAAGTCCTGCGCATTGGCCATAATGGCGGTCTCGCCTGCGTCCAAAAACAGGCCGATCAGGGGCTTGTCCAGCACGCGCAGGATGAGGAAGGAGGCCACGCTGTACACGCAGCCGATGCCCAGTGCGGTATTCACGCCGCGGTTCACGCGGTCCAGATCCTTCGCGCCCATATTCTGGCTGGTGTAGGTCGTCATGGCAGTGCCGATGCTCTCCAGCGGCACGCTGAGGAACTGCGCAGCCTTGCCGCCGGCGGTCTGCGCGGCCACGATGCCGCTGCCCAGACCGTTCACTGCGCCCTGCAGCACCACACTGCCAATGGCGGTAATGCTGCACTGCAAGCCCATGGGGATGCCCATGGCGCAAAGCTTTGCGCAGTGCGGTGCGCTGATGCGGCCTTCTTCCTTATTCCAGCGCAGCTCCGGGTAGTGGCGCACGATATAAAGAAGGCTGCCGATGCCCGCCACAGCCTGGCTGAACACGGTGGCAAAGGCCGCGCCGAACACGCCCATGTTGAACACAATGATGCAGGCAAGGTCCAGCCCGATATTCAGCACGCTGGCCACCAGCAGAAAATACAGCGGGCGCTTGCTGTCGCCCAATGCACGCATCAAAGCGCTGGTCACGTTATAGAGCAGGGTGAAAGGGATGCCCGCAAAAATGGTGCGGATATACACATCCGCAAGGTCGATGATATCGGCCGGGGTGTTCGTCCACACCAGCACCAGCCGGGTCATAGCCACCGTAACGATAGTAAGCACCGTGGCAAAGGCAACGGACAGCCAGACGGTATTGGCGGTGTAGCGGCGCATCTCGTGGTGGTCGCGGGCACCGAAGGTCCATGAGATGGGGATGGAAAAGCCGCAGGCAATGCCGTTGACAAAGCCCAGCACCAGATAGTTCAGGCCGCCCACGCTGCCTACCGCCGCCAGCGCTTCCACGCCCACGAACCGGCCCACGATGATGGTATCGGCCAGATTGTAGAACTGCTGGAACAGGCTGCCCAGCATCAGCGGCACAGCAAAGGCAAGGATCAGCTTCAGCGGGCTGCCCTGCGTCATGTCTTTGGTCATGGAAATATACCTCCTGCCCACACAAAAAAGATGGATGTTTGCATTTTTTGCCGTGAAAAACGCCCTGCCGGAAAAGCGGCAGGACGTTGTAAGGATTCATGAGTGGTATTATAGCGGAGCAGCGCCGGTTTTGCAAGATTTGGTTTGCATCAACATTTCCGCTTTTTTGCGTAAAGAATTGGTGATTTTGCTCACTCCGTGTAGTGTGCCAGAAACTGCTTGGTGCGCTGTTCTCTGGGATGGTCGATCAGCTGCTTTGCAGGGCCTTCCTCCACCACTACGCCGCCGTCCATGAACAGGATGCGGTCGGCCACATCCCGGGCAAAGTGCATCTCGTGGGTCACGATGATCATGGTGGTCTTGCGGTCGGCAAGCTCCCGCAGCACCCGCAGCACCTCGCCGGTCAGCTCCGGGTCAAGGGCACTGGTGGGTTCGTCGAAGCAGAGGATATCCGGGTGCAGTGCCAGCGCACGGGCAATGGCTACCCGCTGCTGCTGCCCGCCGGAAAGCTGGTGCGGGTAGTGGTCTGCCCGCTCCGAAAGCCCCATCTGCGCCAGCAACTCCCGCGCCTGCTGTTCCAGCTGCGCGTGCACCGCCTTTTTGTTGACGCGGTAGTCCGGGCTCTCCTTTGCCAGCAGCTCCCCTGCCAGCATCACGTTCTGCAAGGCCGTATACTGCGGGAAAAGGTTGAAGTTCTGGAACACCAGCCCGAAATGCAGCCGCTTTTTGCGGATCTCGCTCTCCCGCTGGGTGGCAGGGTCGGCGGCGTCCCACATGGTCTCGCCGTTCACCCGGATGCAGCCGGTATCCGGCCGCTCCAGAAAGTTCAGACAGCGCAGCAGGGTGGTCTTGCCCGATCCGGACGAGCCGATAATGGCCAGCGCCTCGCCCTGCTCTAAGGTAAGGGAAATATCCTTTAAGACCTTTGTATCTCCGAAATTTTTGCCAATGCCGGAGGCTTCCAGTAATGCCATATTCTTAAAAACCTCCTCAGCAGCGGAAATAATCCAGTTTCTTTTCAGCCCAATTGAACAGCAGGGTGAGCGCGCCTACGAACACAAGGAAGAATAGCGCCGTGGAAAACAGCGGCCAGATCAGGCCCTTTGCGCTGTACTCCTTTGCCATCATGATGATCTCCTTGTTGGCGATGGTGTTCGCCAGTGAGGTGTCCTTGACAAGGGTGATGATCTCGTTGCCCATGGGCGGCAGGATGCGCTTGACCACCTGCAAAAGGGTGACCTTGAAAAAGATCTGCGTGCGGGTCATACCCAGCACCTGCCCGGCCTCGGTCTGCCCTTTAGGCACCGCCTCGATGCCGCCGCGATAGATCTCCGAAAAATAGCAGGCGTAGTTGATGGCAAAGGCCACCACCGCCGCCACCATGCGCCCGCCGGAGCCGGAGGGCCACGGGTTATTCATGCCCAGCAGACCGGGGCCCAGATAAATGACGATGATCTGCAGCATCAGCGGCGTACCGCGGATGACCCAGACAAAGGTCTTTACCGCACCGGACAGCAGCCTGCACCGGCTCATGGAGCCAAAGGCCACCACCAGCCCCAGCGGCAGCGCAAACAGCAGCGTAAGGGCAAACAGCTCACAGTTGAGCAGGAACGCGCCGGAAAGGCGCCCAAGGATCACAGACACAAAAACACACCCATCTATCGTTTTGTTTTACGCCCGGCTCAGTCGGCCAGCGCCAGCTCGTACTTCTCGGCCAGTGCCTGCATGGTGCCGTCAGCCTTCAGCTCGTCAAAGGCGGCGTCCACTGCGGCGGCGGCATCACTGCCCTTGCGGAAAGCTACGCCGTACTCCTCGGCGTTCAGCTCATCCACGATCGCAAGGCTTGCGTAGTCGGTGCCCTCCCCGATCATGGCGTTAGCAAGGGTCAGATCCAGCACAGCGGCATCTGCCGTACCGGCAGCCACTTCCATCAGGCAGTCGGTCTGCACGCTCTTGGAAACATAATCGGCCTTGGCAAGGTTTTCATCGCCCTGAATGGCGGCTTCACCGGCAGAACCGGCCTCGGCCACCACGGTCTTACCGGCAAGGTCAGCGGTGGAGGTGTAGGCGGTGCCCTCCTTTACCACCACGACCTGTGCATTCTTGGCGTAGGCCTTGGTGGTGGCGGTGTTGGCCATGATATCCTCGGTCAGGGTCATGCCGTTCCAGATGCAGTCGATGCTCTTGGCGTCCAGCTCCACCACCTTGGTGTCCCAGTTGATCTCCACGAACTCCGGTTCTACGCCCAGTTTTGCGCACACAGCGGTGGCAAGCTCGGTATCAAAGCCGGTAAAGTTGCCGTCGGCATCGGTGTAGTTCATGGGCTCGTACACGGTGTAGCCGATGACCATTTTGCCCTTGCCCTTGATGTAGTCCAGATCGCTGCCCGTTGCGGCAGAAGCCGAACCGGCTGCACTGACGGAAGCAGATGCCGCCGCAGAGGTGGATGCACTGCCGCCGCAGGCTGCAAGGCTCAGTACCAGAGCACCGGCCAGAAACGCACTTGCAATACGCTTGAGTTTCATATCTTTTTCCTCCCATGGGGGACGTTCGCCGTCCCGCTTCCCTCTCGATTTATCATTTTACCATGCTAAAGTGGTAAACTGTGGTTATAGAATAGCGCGTTTGCCGCCGTTTTGCAAGAGGCAAACCCATTTTTTCGCACAATGCACTGCTTTGCCCCGCCCGTAAGCCCGCTTTTTGTGGGAAAGTGTGCATACTCCTTCCGGCTTTGCGCCTGAGGGGCCAGCTGCAAATACCCCTTCCGTCTGCTCACTGCGTTCGCAGCCACCTTCCCCAAGGGGACGGCTTTTCGCGGTAGCGAGAAACTTTGCGGTACCTCCATAAGGCGTCCCCTTGGGGGAGCTGGCGCGTTAGCGCCTGAGGGGGTATCTCCCGCAGCGCCGCCGCTTCCGTAGAAAGCAGGCGCTGCAAATGCCGTTTTCCTTCACGACCCCTCCCGTGAAAATGAGATAGCGGAGCGTCCGCAGACGCTCCGCTATCTCGAAATTAGAAATAATTTTTCCGCTGATCATGCCCAAAGCGCACGCGGCGGGCATTCCAAATCGTCCCCTACTGCTCCGCCATGGCCTTTAGTACCGCCTTTTGCAGGTCGGTGACCGAGATGGTGCACAGCGCTTTCAGGTCGGCGTCTGTGCCGTCTGTGGAAAGTTTGCCGATCTCCACGGCGTTTTTGCCCTTCAGGTAGCTGCACCAGCCTGCGCTGTGCTCGTACCACTCCTTGCCCAGGGCGCTTGCGCTGCGCATTCCGTAACGGTCGCCCAGCTCGTTTTTGGTGTAGACCGGCTCACGCGGGGCAGACACTGTACCGTCCGCGCTGACGGTCAGCTCCGGCTCGGTCATATCCCCGATAGCGCTGGTCACCCGGGCGTTCTCGTCCATGGTCACCACCGCCAGCGTGATCTTAGCCTGCACCTGTGCGTCCTTGTCGTCGGTGCCCACAAGCCCCTGCGGTATTTCGGCTACCTCTACGCCCAGCTTGACCGTATCGCCCCGGGCAGCGCCCAGCACCTGCGCATTCTCGCAGGCGCGGACAACGGCATCCCGGTAGCGGTCCACCGCGATGGTGCAGCCAGAGAGAAGGTCCGCATCCGTGGCCTTGCCGTCCGCATCCGTTTTCAGTTTTTTCACCTCGTCCGGGGTCTTGCCCTCAAGCCAGCTGCTAAAGGCATCGGCTTGCTCTGCCCAGCCTTTTTTCAGGCCGGACACCTCTGCCAGTGGGTAGTCTTTCCCTTTCTGGCGCTTGGTGCGGGTGTCGGTAGGGGCGGTCACCTTGCCGGTGCCGTCCGCACTGACTGAAAGCTCCAGTTCGTCCAACGTCACCCCGGCCAGCTTGCCGTCTGCATCCAGCAGCACGGCAGCCGCCACAGTGCGGATGTTGCCCGCACGGTCTGTGCCGGTCGCTTCGGTCAGAACCCCCAGTCCGGTGCGCCACGCCGCGCTTTGCGCCGCGCTGCTGCCCGCAGAGGTGCTGCCGCTCATCGGGCCGGAGCTGCTGCCGGAGTTTCCCCCGCCGCAGCCGGTCAATGCCAGTGCTGCCGCCAGCGTGCAGCACAAAAACCATCGCGATGCCTGTTTCATATCGTCACATACGCTCCCTTTCCGTGCCTGCATTGCAGACGCAGGCTTTGGAGCCAGTATGCCCCGCCGCGTGGGATTTTATGAGCAGACGCTTACATTAAAGGACTGAGCAGCCGCAGCACGCTGTCCAGCACCGTACCGGCCAGACCGGTGCGGCAGTCCGCGCACTGCACCTCCCGGCACTGGGTCAGGGTGCGGCGCACATCGTCCCGCAAGGCCAGCATCTGACTGTTTTGCAGCAGCAGCACCCCGCACTCGAAGTGCAGGAACATACTGCGGTAGTCCATATTGATGCTGCCCACCACCGCCGCACGGTCATCGCTGACGCAGCACTTGGCGTGGAGGAAGCCCGGGGTGTACTCGTAGATGCGCACCCCCGCCCGCAGCAGGGGCAGATAGTACGAGCGGCTCAGCCGGAACACCAGCTTTTTGTCCGGGATGCCCGGCAGCACCAACCGCACATCTACCCCGCGCTTGGCGGCGTTGCGCAGCGCGTCCAGCATCTCCTCGCCGATGGCAAGGTAAGGCGTATAAAAATAAACGTACTGCTGTGATTGTGCCAGAATATCCAGATAGACCGTTTCTGCCACCGGCTCTTCGTCCAGCGGGCTGTCCGCGTAGGGCTGCACTACCCCATCGCTGGCAGGCAGCACCGCAAACTGCGGACGGAAGGCGCTGTAATCCTGCTCAAAGGGACGGAAGGCGTTCCAGAAATCCAGAAACGTTACGGTAAAGTTCCACACCGCAGCGCCCTCGATGCGCAGGCCCGCGTCCTTCCAGTAGCCGAAGCGGGTGATTGCGTTGATATATTCGTCTGCCAGATTGATGCCGCCGGTGTAGGCCACCTTGCCGTCTATCACCACGATCTTGCGGTGGTCGCGGTGGTTCATCACCAGCGAAAGCAGCGGCACCACCGGGTTAAAGGGGATGCAGCGGATATGCGCCCGCTCCATGCGCACCACAAAGTCCTTGGGCAGACCCAGCAGGCTGCCGAAGTCGTCGTAGATCAGCCGCACGTCCACCCCCTGCGCGGCCTTGCGGCGCAGGATGTCCTCCACGCCCTGCCACATCTTGCCCTGACTGACAATGAAAAACTCCAGAAAGATGCTCTTCTCCGCTTTTTCAAGGTCGGCCAGCAGCGCCGGATACATGGCTTCGCCGCAGGAGAAATACCGAGCGGTGGTGTTCTGCCATGCAGGATAGCAGCCGTACTGGGTCAGGTAGCGGCTCACGCCCCGGTTTTCGTCGCACAGATTGGCGGTCTGCCCGGGCTGCTGGACGCGGTCTGCCCGGTGTGCCTGCTCCACTGCCTGCATTTTGCTGCGCAGGCGGCGGGAAGGGCGCTTGTTGCCAAAGGCCAGATACAGTGCCCCGCCCAGCAGCGGCAGCAGCCCGATGAGGGCAATCCAGCCCACCTTATAGGCACTGTTTTCGTCCTTGCGCACCAGATACAGAATGATCAGCAGGCTCAGCCCGTTGAGTGTCCCTGTGACCCACACCCGTGCCGTACCGGTGGTGAGGGCAAAAAACACCCACGCCAGCCATGCAAGCTGCAACGCCACCAGCACCACCGTGACCGTGATGCGGTTGAGGATGCGGTTGAAAAACTTGACGATCGGCAACCGGAACAGCATATTCTCTCCCCTTCCCGTGTTTCCTTACCTCTATAATGTAAGTAAGTATAGCGCGGTTTTTCACCCTTTGCAAGTTTTTGCTGTCGGGTGCACCGGAATTATCCCTTATAAAAAAGTTCACCGGAGCGTCCGCAGATGCCCCGGTGAATCAAGATCATAGTATCCTATTTTACGCTCAGACGGTGGGTGCTTCGTTATCCTCGTAGCCCACCATCAGGCCGCCGTACTCTGCATAGTAGCTGCACAGAGCGCCGCAGGTGCCCACCTCCACCTTGGCCTCCGGGAACACCGCATGGACCATGTGCTTCAGCCGCTCCGCAGCGGCAGCGTTGCAGCAGTGGTCGATGTGCACCCGGCCGTTGGTCAGGCCGTGCGCCTTCATTTCCAGCACCATGCGCTCCAGTGCGCCGTGCTCGCCGCGGGTCTTGCAAATGACCTCCAGATCACCGGCATCGCTGGCCTGACCGATGACCCGGATGCCCAACATCCGCGCCACCGCAGCCACAGCGGGCTTCACGCGGCCATTGCGGGCAAGGTTTGCCAGAGATTCCAGCGCAAACAGCAGATGGGTGTGCTCATGGTACGCCCGGATCTCCTCACACACGGTATCAAAGGGCTTGCCGCCCTTGATCAGTGCTGCCAGACGTTCTACCAGCAGCCGGGACTCCGCACCGGTGGACAGGCTATCCAGCACAAAGACCCGCGCACCCTCGTGGCTCTGCTCGTACTCCTCGCCCGCCAGCAGCGCGGCGTTGTAAGCGCCGGACAGCGTACCGGTGATGGTCACAACGTACACCTCGTCTGCGCCCTCGTAGGCAGCCATCCAGTCCGAGATGTTGGGGCAGGAGGTGCTGGTGCGGCCCTTATAGGTGCGCATCATCTCGGCCAGCGCGGGAGCATCCACCTCTGCGGTGTCCACATACTCCTGCTCGTCGGTCAGGATCTTCAGCGGCACACAGGCAAACCCTACATCGGGGAGCTCGTACACATTTGCAGAGGAATCTACAACGATTTTGCTTTTCATATTTTTCTCCATTTTCAAGCGGCGCAAAGCCGCGATTATTCCTTTGTCTGTGACCATCATAGCAGTTTTTCAAAACCCTGTCAACTGTTTTCTCAAATTCTTTTACAAAGTTTTCGTTGCCCGTTGACCAATTTTCCAAAATGCGGTATACTATTTCACAGGCAGAAGTGCTTTTGCGGAAAGCAACTGCCCTGCCTTTGCACAAAAACAACGTCCCTGCCTGCAAAAAAGCGCAGGAGCATGAACGGAACAAGATATTATGAAAGCTGAAACCAAACTCCGCGTTGCGGCGTGTGCTGCGGGCTTTGCCCTGCCCCGGTACAACGATCTTCCCTCGGTAGGGCTGTATCTGGACCAGACGGTGCAGTTCGTCAACGGCTACTTCCGCAGCTTCTGCGGGGTGGAGCTGACGCCTTCTATGGTGAGCAACTACGTCAAAAAAGGGGTGGTGGATCACCCCATTCGCAAAAAATACACCCGGGACCAGATCGCATCCCTGATGTACATTGCAGTCTCCAAAACGGTGCTCTCGATCGAAAATATCGACACCCTGTTTAAAATGCAGCGGGAGCACTGCTCCGCCGGGACAGCCTACGATATCTTCTGCGAGGAACTGGAGGCTAGTCTTTCTGTGGTGTTCGGCGGCAAGGCAGCCCAGCCGGAGACTACGCTCAACGATGAGCGTCTGCTGCTGCGCAGCACCATTTTTGCAGCGGTCAACAAAATGTATCTGGACTGCTGCTTCGATGCCTTGCGGCAGGAGCAAGCGCTGTGGTCGGATATCCTGCCGGATCTGGCGTAGGCGTAACAGAATAGCAGAAATAGCAGGTATAGAAAAAGCCACCTGAAAACGTAATTTTTCGGGTGGCTTTTTTACTGGTGGAGGCGATGGGAGTCGAACCCATGTCCGAAAAGAGCTCAGTGTAGGTGTCTCCGGGTGCAGGCGATCTACAACATTCCCGCCGCGCCACGCCGATCGTCAGGCTAGCGCTTTGGTAGCTTCATGAGTTCCTGCCGGTCCGCAAAGCTTAGGTCCGTTCAGGTGCTGTGTCTAAAGGACGCCCCGACCCCACACGACACAAGAGTGGGCGGAACGCGCAGCACTCAGGCTGCGAGCAACTGATAATTATTGTTGTCAGTTAATTTTTTTGGAGGAGTTATAGAGCAGTTCCCCCGCTGCTACCCGCTGCCCAGACCTCGCTCCCCCCGTCGAAACCTTTACGCCCCCCTATAAAGCACATCTTGCGATGTGCGGAAAGCTTGGATTTCTGCGGTGAGCCGCAGTCTGCAATTGGAATGCTTAATAATACTTGCCGTTGGACTTCACAGCCCGGTCAATGGAGCGCTTTGCATCGCGCTGGGCGGCATCGGCACGCTTGTCGTACAGCTTTTTGCCCTTGCACAAGCCCACTTCCATCTTTACGCGGCCATGCTTGAAGTAAAGCGAGAGCGGCACCAGCGTATAGCCCTGCAGCTTGCACTGCTGGTGCAGACGCCGGATCTCACTTTTGTGCGCCAGAAGCCGCCGGACACGCATGGGGTCCTGATTGAACAGGTTGCCGTGGTCGTAGGGGCTGATGTGCATCCCCTTTACCAGCAGCTCGCCGTTTTCAATATCCACCCAGCTGTCCTTCAGGTTGACCCCGCCGGCCCGCAGGCTTTTCACCTCGGTGCCTTTGAGCTCCACACCGGTCTCCAGCGCTTCCAGAACAAAATACTCGTGGCGCGCTTCGCGGTTGGTGGCGATGGTCTTGGTCGCCGGGCGCTCCTTTGTGGGTGCCATGCTGCGCGCCTCCTTTCTCCGTTCCGTTTGTTGTTTCAGTATACCATTTTTTCAGGGTAATGCAAGGGCTGTTTCTGACAGAATTGTAAATTTTTACGAGTTTACAGCTCTCCCCGGCCGGAAAGTGCCCGGTACAGGGTGGTCTCGTCGGCGTATTCCAGGCTGGCACCCACCGGCAGACCGGAGGCAAGCCGAGTGACCCGGATGCCCAGCGGCTTGATCAGCTTTGCCAGATACATGGCGGTAGCCTCACCCTCCACGGTGGGGTTCATGGCCATGATGACCTCCTTCACCGTGTCGTCCTTCAGCCGCGCCAGCAGCTCCTTGACGGTGAGCTGCTCTGCACCCACACCGGCCAGCGGGTCCAGCAGGCCGTGCAGCACATGGTACAGACCGTTATACTCCCGGGTGCGCTCAAAAGCCTGCACATCCCGGGGCTTTTCCACCACGCAGATCACCGAGGTGTCCCGCTTAGCGCTGGCGCACACCGGGCACAGGTCAGCGTCCGTAAAGTTCTGGCAGATGCGGCACCGGTGCAGCCGGGTATGCGCGCCGCGGATGGCATCGGCAAGCGCCGCAGCGTCCTTATCCGACATACTCAGCACCTGATAGGCCATGCGGGTAGCACCCTTGCGGCCCACGCCCTGAAACTTGCCGAACTCTTCGATCAGCTTTTCCAGCGGTGCGGCAGTGTAGTCCATGGTATCTCCCCTTCCCGGCTCAGAGACCCGGAATGTTCAGGCCGCCGGTCAACTTGCCCATCTCGGCCTCGGCGGTCTCGTCCACCTGCTTCACGGTGGCGTTGATGGCAGCAGCCACCATATCTTCCAGCATCTCGATGTCGTCCGGATCCACGGCCTCGGGCTTGATGGTGATGGACAGCACCTCGTGCTTGCCGTTCATCTTCACGGTCACCATCTCACCGGCGGCACTGCCGGTGTACTCGGCAGCTTCCAGCTCGGCCTGCTTGCTCTTCATGTCCTCCTGCATCTTCTGAGCCTGACGCATCAGGGCGTTCATATCGGGGCGGCCGTAGCCTGCGGGCATTCTTGCTTTCATAATGGTATTCTCCTTTATTATAAACAATTTTTATCGCTTTTTGCGGGCGGTATCCTCAATGCTGACCTCTAACCCCAGCTTTTCTAGTGCCAGAAGGGACTGCTCCGCGTTGGAGGCGGTCTTTCCGGCTGTTTTGGGCTCGTAGGGGCCGATGGGCACCGGCACGCCGGATACCTCGGCGATCAGCTTTTTGATCAGCTTCTGGCTGTCCTTGTTCACCCGGATAAAATCCCGGAAAGTCTTGCCGCCGTCGATCAGCACGCGGGTGCCGTCAAAGTAAGCTTTGGACTTGCGCAGATACATATACAGCATGGGGTCGATGCCTTCCAGCTTCTGCACGATCTGCCCCCAGTACGGGAAGGGGTTCGTGCCCTGCTGCGCCACGCTGCGGGGCTTGGTCAGCACCGGGTCGGCGGGGTGCTCCTGCACCTGAGCAGGCGGTTCCTCCGCTGCCGGGGCGGGTTCTGCGGGTTCTGCGGGGGCGGGTTGCTCCGGCTGACTGATCGGCTCCGGCTCCTCCAACGGCGGTGCCTGCGAGGCAGGCTCGTCCCACGGCAGGGCGGCATCGCTCTGCTGTACCGGCGGTTCGTCCGGCATGGGCGGCAGCTCGTCCGCAGGGACGGGCTGCGCTTCCGGTGCGGCAGGCTGCGGAGGGATCTGCTGCACGGCAGAGGCAGGTTCTGCTACTGCTGCCGGGGTCTGTGGTGCAGCAGCTGCGGGGGCAGACTGCACCGGGGCGCTTGCAAAGGGCTGCACCGCTGCCGTAAAGGGGCGGGGTGCTTCCGGCTGTGCCGCGCGGGCGGGGGCTGCCTGTACCGCTGCCGCCTGCATCTGCTGGGGCGGCTCGGACAGGCTGAACAGTGCCAGTTCCAACTCGATGCGCTGGTCACTGCCGCGGGTCATGTGCTCCAGCGCTGTGCCCAAAGTGCGGATGGCGCGGATGGCTTCCCGCTGCCCCATCTCCGGGCCTTTTTGCAGGTACAGCGCTTCTTCCTCCGGCGATACACCGGACAGCAGCGCCTGCCCGCCGGGCAGCGCCGCCAGCATCAGAGCGCGGTAGTGAGCGATCAGTTCCTCGGTCAGGCGCTTTACGTCCACCGACTGCTGCCGCAGCTGCGCCAGCTGTGCCAGCGCGGCGGCGGCGTCCTGCGCTTCCAGCGCGTCCGAAATGTGGAACAGGTAGCTGCGGTCGGTCACACCCGCCATGCGGCGTACCACGTCCGCGTCGATCTTTGCGGTGACACCGGCGCAGGTGTCCAGAATGGACAGCGCATCGCGCAGCGCACCATCGGCCAGACGGGCGATCAGCTCCGCGCCATCGGAGGTCAGCTCCAGCTTTTCCTCCCCGGCGATATACTCCACCCGCCGTGCGATATCCTCCGGCCCGATGCGGGTAAAATCGTACCGCTGACAGCGGGAGAGGATGGTGGCGGGCACTTTTTGTATTTCAGTGGTCGCCAGAATGAAGATGACGTGCGCGGGGGGCTCTTCCAGCGTTTTCAGCAGCGCATTGAAGGCCGCTGTGGACAGCATGTGCACCTCGTCGATGATATACACCTTATACTGGCAGGCGCTGGGGGTGTAAGCGGTCTCGTCCCGCAGGTCACGGATATCATCCACGCCGTTGTTGGAGGCTGCGTCCATCTCCACCACATCCAGCAGGCTGCCGTTGTCGATGCCTTTGCAGATCTCGCACTCCCCACAGGGGTCACCATTGACCGGGTGCAGGCAGTTGACCGCCTTGGCAAAAATTTTGGCGCAGGTGGTCTTGCCGGTGCCGCGCACGCCGGTAAACAGATACGCATGACCCACGCGCCCTGCGGTGATCTGGTTTTTCAGGGCGGTCACGATGGCGCGCTGACCCACCACATCCTCAAACCGCTGGGGTCTCCACTTGCGGTAAAGCGCACGATACACGGCAATTCTCCCCTTTCCCGGCCTTTGCGGCAAAAATAAAAGGACAGCGCACGACGGGGTTTTGTCCCCGCCTTGCGTAACTCGGCATACGGATGCAGGCTTACTGAAACGCACGAACGCACTGCTTAA
>ENA-UEYL01000708-UEYL01000708.1-human-gut-metagenome-genome-assembly--contig:-NODE-708-length-32473-cov-10.649926_pt1 | contig 32473 bp, 19 predicted proteins | sample MGYA00242941_ERZ507946 | MGnify/ENA primary metagenome ERZ507946 (study PRJEB26167, sample SAMN06115482) | human gut metagenome | host: Homo sapiens | place: China:Guizhou | collected 2015-03-11...
TTTGCGTATCAATTTCATCGGAAACAGTCAGTTTAATAGTCGGTGCTCCTGTTTTTGCTTTATCTGATATTGTAGTGATACTAGTTGTTTTAGGGCTGTAGGCAAAGAAAGTTACTTTACCAAGATCTCCATCCTCATTTTGTTCATTTGGCCAATATTGTATAGGAGAATAAGACCATTTACTATCAGTATATGTAACGGCTTGATCGTACATGAAGTTTGGAGCTTTAGCTTTGTCTCCACTTAATGATGCCCATGTATCGACACCTGTATAAGTTGCTATAACATTGAATCCCGTTGTTTGTAGTTTGGTGTCATCCATAATACTGGCCTTCGTCTGTTTCCCCACATAAGTTCCGAAATTAATCGCATTGTCATTCTTTGCTACCAATGTGCCAATCTCATCTTCGCCTGAGCAGCCCGCCAATACTACTAGGCTTAATGCTGCGATAAATAAATTTGTCTTCATAATGTTTAGTCTTTTAATGTTGTTTTATGTTGTTACTATTTATCATTCTATAGTTATGCGGGGATTACGATATTCGTCTCATCTCCCCAATTGTCTACTGTCGCATCGAATCCCCCTTCGCCGCCATTCTTTTCCGGCTCCACGTTTGGTAGCTCCAACGGAATATCCTCGGGAACTTCTTCCTTATCCGGATCAATTTTCGTACCCAGCACCACCTCTACCTCTTTCGTCTCATTATTGATCGCGGCACGTGGAGCTATATCATATTGCTTCGTAATGACCGTTCTGTTATCGACCAATAAGATGGAGAGCGTAAGCAAATTACTGATCTCGTCCGTGGCCTTCGATGTGACGTTTGGTCTGCCGAGTGTCAAGTAAGAGCCGGATAAGATACCATCGGTCGTTGAGTTCTCGTGAAAGGTCTTTTCCGAGAAGTCCACGAGTTGCGTCGCTACGCTACTTCCGGTCTTTCTATCCGCTATCCAATATGTATCCGCCATCCCTTTAATCGATCCCCTCGCAGTCCGCATGTTGTGCAATCCTTTTATCTCTAAGGACAGATGGGTCGTGAAGATTACCTTCTCGGGCCGGCAAGCCAAGGAAAACTCCTTTCCCTCCTTAAGGTTCGCCCGTACCATCTCTTGCGTCACCTCAAAACCCTCCAATGTAGCTACCGCTAAAGGTTCCGGATCGTAGATCAGCCGCTCTCCCTCGGTGGGCGTGTACCAATCGCTATCCATCGTCTTCATCACGATCCGCAGGGTGCTGTATTGATCTTGACCCTCGATCGTGAGATAACTGTATTCTTCGGCCGCTTGGTTAAATACCACTACGTTATAGATCCCTTTCCTCAATCGCACCTCGTCGCCCGTCACCGTGTTGGTAAGGAAACGGCTTGGCTCCCCTCCATCGACCGGGTAAAAGAGCGCGGTCATACCATCCGGGTCGATACCGCAAGGACCCCAATCTATGTCGAGGCGCACTGCGCAACGGTCTACATACTCGCCGATCATAGTCTCTTTCGAGCATCCCGCCAATCCCATGACAAGCGAGATCAAGATGATAAATAACCGGCTCTCTCTCATCGGATACTCGTTTTCTTTAGCCCGTTGATATTGTTTGCGATCCCTTTCCTTTCATTGCTTAGATTCAAGGAACTGTCCTTCGATAGGAAAAACGGCGACAAGGTCAATTCCTTATGCTTCTCCGTGTCCCCCTCAACCTCTACCGAACGGATCGTGGCGACATATAACGGGATCACCTCGTCTTGACATGCCTCCAGATCCTCTAGAGAGGAGATATATGCTTCCGCTTCCTCGAACTTCGACATATTACGAAAACCTATGTTTTTCGCGTCGTAATTGAAAACCAATACATTATATTTATCCGGTGGTAAGAACAGGGTGATGCCATTGGCGTTCCCATCCGTCTGTATCATCGGCCCGCCCTCCGACGGGTAGATACAATAGCGAAGTTTCTCCGGTACCGGGGAACCTGCTACCACGCTATCCCAACGAAGGGTGCAAGTGATGTAGCCCGTGCCTCTTTTCTCCGGTTCCTCGGATCTCTCGCAACTACATTCCAGCACCATGCCGATAATGAATAAAACTGCGATAGAGATCTTTAAGATAATACTTGTCTTATTGTACCTATACATTTTATTTTTCTTTGAAAATCAATTATGATTGACCTTCTGAACGCAAATGTATAGGGAATGCTAAAGGGGTGAATTGTTATTTTTGTCCAAAGAGTTGCAAAAGTTGAGAGATTTTAAAAAAAATCATTGAATATTATGTATTTTCATCCTTTAAAGAACGGATAGAGCGGGGAGATTGGCCGAAATTCGCCCTGCAGAAGTGCGAGAAGTTGGAAAGCGACTCGAAACCATACTTGTAACAAATCTCGGATATGGAAAGCTCTGTCATGATAAGGTCGTTATGAATGTCTTGGCATTTGCGTTTCAGCATCCATTGATAAGCGGGCTCTCCGAACGTATCCTTGAAGATACGGCGGAAGGTGGGTACGCTGTAGCCTCCCAATTGGGCGAAGGTCTCCACGTCTTTTGCCTTTTGGTAGTTCTGCATCACGAAATACTGGAAACTGTGGCTATACCGGTAAATCGGGGCGTAAAAGGCGGCTAGCTCCTTGATGGGGTAGTAGCAGTTCAGCAAGTAGACCATCTCCGAGCGTTTGGCTTGCATCAGTCCGGAGCATCTTAAATCATCGTTGAGGTAAAGCTTCATGCCCTCGATGAAGAGTTGTATCGGCGGGACCATCGTCATTACGATGGGCTGCTGGCGTTCGTTCTCCACGATGGAGATGCCTTTGTTGAAACGATTGTCGCATATGTTTTGCGGACGCTCGAAGAGATAGATGATACATTCGGTGTAGTCGAGTACCTTGCATTCCACTTTCGAGCCGATCGGTTGCAACACGAACTGTCCGCCCCGGAACGTAGTGTCCGGGTGCTCCTCGCTGTTCAGCCAGATCTCTCCCTTGACTAGGAAAAAGACCATGTTCTGCATGCATCTTGTCTGAGGGATCACGTACCCTTTCGGATAAAGACGATACTTGAATATGTCCCTCTGGTAGAAACTACAAGAGGAACAGTCGGTATATTTGGTGCAGCGATGGTCGGTTAACATATATTGTTGTCTTTATAATTTTACTTTCTTTGTCTTGCCCTCGCTCTCGTTGTGAAAGCGATCTACGGCGGTCACTACATAGCGGTATTTTACCTTACCTTTCTCGTAAGGCATCAAGTAGCCGGTTTCCCGGGTGATAGCCACGATCTTCGAGGGATCGCTCGTGTCTATCGGCTCCTTGTCGTTAAAGCGATAGACCACGAAATAGGAGGCTAGCTCCGGATTCGTGGGGCTTTGCTCCGCTTGCCAATGTAACAAGAAGCCTTTAGGTGTCCATTCGGTCTTTAGCTTGCTTACGTCTTTTGGCGGACGGTTATGCATATGGGTATAGGCCGGGATAAGGGCCGGGTAACGGTGGTAGTTCCGTTTCAGGCTGTCGGCTACGCCCTTGTTGTTCCATAGAATCTCATTGGCGGGCCAGAAACAATTGCCGCTCACGTGAGGCAAGGCACGCTCGTAACGCATCTTGCGGGTTAATTGGTCCGCTTTCATGGTGCGGGCCACGTCTTGCCCGATATATAAATGACCTCCGTTGGCGTTTTTGTCCCACCATTTGATAAGCGTGATGTAATCCGCCGCCGGGTGTCCGATCTCCCAATAGATCTGGGGGATGTTATAATCGATCCAACCTTGCTGTACCCAATAGGTGATATCGGCGTAGAGGTCGTCGTAGTTTTGCAGACCGTTGGTATTGCTACCCGATCCGTCTGCGGTGCTTTTCTTGTTGCGGTAGATGCCGAAGGGACTGATACCGAAGCGTACCCAAGGCTTGGTGAGCAGGATGGTACGTTTCAATTCCCGGATCAGGGTATTCACGTTCTCCCGGCGCCAATCGTTCCTTTGCGCCTCGCTGTATCCTTTTCGCAAGCCGTATTTGCGGAAGCTGTTATCATCCGGGAAAGGCATACCCGCTACGGGATAGGGATAGAAATAATCGTCCATATGGATAGCGTCCACGTCGTAACGGCCGACGATATCACGCACTACCCGGCAGATAAACTGACGGCTTTCCGGCAATCCCGGGTCGAAAAGGATTTGTTTATTATAGGTGACAAACCATTCGGGATGCTTATGATAGATGTGGGAATCGGCGAAACGGGTGTTTCCCGCCGTGCTCGCCCGGTAAGGATTCAACCAAGCGTGAAACTCCATGTTCCGTTTATGGCATTCTTGGATTAGGAAGGCCATCGGGTCGAACTCACCTGCCGGGGCTACGCCCTGCTCTCCGGTGAAGAAGCGACTCCACGGCTCGATATCGGATTTATAGAAAGCGTCCGCCTCGGGGCGCACCTGAAAGATGATGGCGTTGATGCCGCATGCTTGCAGGTAATTAAGCTTACGGATGAAGTCTTTTTTCATCCGGGCGGGAGTCATATCCTTGTATTCGCCTTGAAAAGCGGTCTGTATCCATGCTCCCCTAAACTCTCGCTTGGCCTCCTTGCCCGTACTCGTAGCCGGACGAGGCTTCTCGCGAACCGTAGAACATGAGGTTATCGCACAAAAGAGAATCGCTACTAAGAAGCGAAAATATTTAATATACATGGGTGCCTTGCTGTGTTTGTCTATGAAATTTTCAACAAATGTAGAAGATTCCCTGTAAATATGAAATATTTCACCCTTGTTATTTTATTTACTTGGCAGTAGAGACGAGGCACACCCTGTCTAACTGTGTGAATTAGTTCGATGAAGATAGGGCAGAATCGGTTAGTTTTGGCTATCTTTGCGTTAAAGAAAAAGATAAAGGTAATATGTCTGAGAGCAATTCGATTTTCATCAAGGGGGCACGTGTCAACAACTTGAAAAATATAGATGTAGAGATTCCGAGGGACAAGCTGGTGGTGATAACCGGGCTGTCGGGGAGTGGAAAATCATCGTTGGCGTTCGATACCCTTTATGCGGAGGGACAGCGCCGGTATGTAGAGAGTTTATCCGCTTACGCCCGCCAGTTCTTGGGAAGGATGAGTAAGCCGGAATGCGACTATATTAAGGGAATACCGCCCGCTATCGCTATCGAGCAGAAGGTGAATACCCGTAATCCGCGTTCCACGGTCGGTACATCTACCGAGATTTATGAGTATTTACGCTTGTTATATGCTCGCGTCGGGAAGACGATATCGCCGGTTTCCGGCACCGAGGTGAAAAAACATCAGGTGAGCGATATTATCAAGGAGGTCATGCGATACCCAGAGGGGACTCGTTTTGCCGTATTCGCCCCGGTTGTCTTGCCGGAAGGCCGGGATATGAAGGAGCAGCTGGAGATCTTGCGGAAAGAAGGATATGCCCGTCTGTCGGTGAATGATACGGTATATCGTATCTCGGAGGTACTGGCGAGCGAGGAGTTGCTGTCTTACCCGATCGAGTTGTTGGTGGACCGCCTGACGGTATCGGACGATAAGACCTTGAAAAGCCGTTTGGCAGATTCGGCCGAGACCGCTTTCTTTGAGGGCCATGGTACCTGTTTGATCCGTATTTATACGGAGGAAGGGGTAGTCGTGAAGGAATTCTCGAAGAAGTTCGAGGCGGATGGCATGATATTCGAGGAGCCTACCGATATGATGTTTAGCTTTAATAATCCGTTGGGCGCTTGTCCGACTTGTGAGGGGTTCGGTAAGGTGCTGGGCATCGATGAGAATCTGGTGGTGCCCGATAAAAGTTTGTCTGTCTACCAAGGAGCCGTGGTTTGCTGGAAAGGTGAGGTGATGGGGGAATGGCTGAAAGACTTTATTGTGAAGAGCGAGAAATATAACTTCCCGATCCACCGCCCGTATTACGACTTGACACAGAAAGAGAAAGACTTGTTGTGGCATGGGGCGAGAGGTTTACACGGCATCGACGATTTCTTTAAGTTCGTGGAAGAGAATCTTTATAAGATACAATACCGGGTGATGCAAGCCCGCTATCGGGGAAAGACGACTTGCCCGGTTTGTAAGGGGAGCCGCTTGAGGCCGGAAGCGCTGTATGTGCAAGTGGGCGGTAAGAATATCGCCGAGCTGGTGACGATGCCGGTTTCGGAGGCAAAGGCTTTCTTTGATCAACTGGAACTGGACGAGACGGATGCGGCGATCGCTAAACGTTTGCTCACGGAAATCAATAATCGCTTGCAATTCCTGTTGGATGTGGGGTTGGGTTATCTGGCTTTAGATCGCCTCTCGGCCTCTTTATCCGGAGGAGAGAGCCAACGTATCAATCTGGCTACCTCGTTGGGTAGTAGCTTGGTGGGTTCGTTGTATATTTTGGATGAGCCGAGTATCGGTCTGCATTCCCGGGATACGGATTTGCTGATCAAGGTATTGCGACAGTTGCAAGCCTTGGGGAATACCGTGGTCGTGGTGGAGCATGATGAGGAGATTATCCGTGCGGCGGATTATATCATCGATATCGGTCCGAAAGCGGGGCGTTTGGGGGGTGAGGTCGTTTATCAAGGCGATGTGAATAACCTCCGGAAATGTAGCGATAGCCATACGGTACGTTATTTGACGGGAGAGGATCAGATCGAGATCCCGCCTTATCGCCGTCCGTGGAATAATTATATAGAAGTGACAGGGGCCCGGAAGAATAACTTAAAGGGCGTGGACGTGAAGTTTCCTTTGAACGTGATGACGGTGGTTACCGGCGTGAGCGGTTCGGGTAAAAGTTCCTTGGTTCGTGATATTTTCTACGAGGGCGTGAAACGCCATTTGGATGATGCCGCCCGCCTGACCGTAGATTGCTCCGGTATCAGTGGAGATTTGAATATGATTCAGGCGATTGAGTTTGTAGACCAGAACTCGATCGGAAAGAGCTCTCGCTCGAACCCTGTGACGTATATCGGCGCTTACGATGAGATCCGTAAACTATTCGGCGAGCAGCCTCTAGCGAAGCAGATGGGATATAACGCCGCTTATTTTTCCTTTAATAAAGAAGGAGGTCGCTGCGAGGAATGTAAGGGCGAGGGCAAGATCACGGTAGAGATGCAGTTTATGGCGGATATCACCTTGGAATGCGAGGCTTGCCACGGCAAACGCTTCAAGCAGGATGTATTGGATGTAGAGTATCAAGGCGCTAACATATACGATGTGTTGGAAATGACCGTGAATCAAGCGATCGAGTTCTTCGAGAAAGGTTCCGGCTCCCAAGAGAAGAAGATCGTGAAACGCTTGAAACCGCTGCAAGACGTGGGCTTGGGCTATATCAAGCTGGGACAGACTTCCTCCACTTTATCCGGTGGTGAGAACCAACGTGTGAAACTGGCTTATTACTTAGGCCAAGAGAAGCAGCAACCTACCTTGTTCGTTTTCGACGAGCCTACGACCGGTTTACATTTTCATGATATCAAGACTTTGTTGAAAGCTTTCAATGCCTTGATCGAGAAAGGTCACTCCGTGGTAATTATCGAGCATAATATGGATGTGATCAAATGTGCGGATTATGTGATCGATTTAGGACCGGAAGGCGGAAAGGCCGGCGGACAGCTGGTTTGTGCCGGCACACCGGAGGAGATAGCGGCTTGCGAGGCATCCTATACCGGTAGGTTTTTAAGGGATAAGTTATAAAGAGACGATATAAAGACAAATGTAAATAGCTCCTGCCCGAATATTCGGATAGGAGCTATTTCTTTTAAGAAGAATGGGAGCATTCCCATTAATATCCTGGGTTTTGCTCGATGATTCCATTTTTCGCAAGGTCTATAACCGCTTGCGGTATCGGGCCGTATTCGTGGGTCCCTTTGATGAAACGGGCATTTTGGAGATGAGAGCGGAATGTCTTCTCATGCTCGAAATAAGTGTTCATCACGTCTGAGGCGATTCCCCAGCGGACTAGATCAAAGAAACGTTCACCTTCTAAGGCGAATTCCAGACGTCGTTCGGTACGTAAGGCTCGGATCGCCTCCTCTTTGTCGGAAAATGACGGATATAATCCGATCCGGTATTTGGCGGCATCCGCTGTCCCGTCAGCGGTTTTTACGGTCTGGCTGTTCATGGCACGCTCGCGAACTTGGTTGATGTATTTCAATCCGGTAGCCAAATCGCCTAGTTCGATAGCAGCTTCGGCACGCCACAATAACACGTCCGCATATCGAATAATATAAACATTCAATGCGTTTACGTATGGCCAGATAGCCAAATAGTAACTTGAGTTCTTGGAGACAATACGTTTTTTCGGGCTATACGGACCGTAAACCGTAGCCTCACGAGGAGTCCAGTCATAGAGTTGGACATCTAGGAACATGATTCCGGGGCGGGCTACCGTGTGGTCTAGGCGGGTGTCTACATAATCATTTTCCGAAACGTCTATGCCGTCTTCCAAAGGCAAGCCGTTGGAGTCGGTCTTATAAGCGTTTACTAGGTTTTGGGAAGGACGAAGGAAACCATAGTTGGGATAAGGGCCTCCCGGAGGTAACAAACGGTCGCCCGGATTTCCGTTGTAGTTGTTCGGGGAGCCATCGTTGATAGAGGCTTGGACTGAAAATAAAATTTCAGGGCAGTTGTCATTTTCCGGCAAGAAGATATTCCGGAAGTCGGGGAGTAGCTGGTATTTGCCGGAATTGATCACCTCATCCGTCGCTGTAGCGCATTCCTGCCATTTGCCTTGGAACAAGTAAACTTTAGCCATATAAGCCCGGGCCGTCATCTTGCATGGACGTGCCACATCCGGCTGGGAATCCGGGAGACCTTCGTAGGCGGCCTTAAAATCATTCAGTATCTTCTCCCATAATTGATCGGATGTATACTCCTTATTCGAGATAGAGGCGAACGCGGAAGGATCGCTGACACTCTCGTCGAAATATGGGATCTGGTTATAGATGATCTTTAAGTTGAAATAGAAATGGGCACGCAGGAAACGCATCTCGGCGATACGGGTCTCCTTTTTATCATAATCGCTGCCTTTGAGGATACGGATCGCTTGGTTACAGCGGTTCACGCCCTCGTATAAGGCTAGCCATTTCCGATTGTAATCTTGGATAGTCGGGTCGATATGGAAGATTTCCATCAAGTGAACCGGGTTCTGGTCTCCCGTACCACCTCCGCCTTTGTAGGTATCGTCTGAGATCACATCGCCAAATTGCCAGTTGGAGCATCCTGAATTCAAGCCGGAGCTGGCATCGTCCATCTGGCCGTCTAGGATGGAATAGGCGGAGATAATCAATCCCTCAATGTTATTGGGATCTTGTGCTTGTTCGGGAGTCAGTTCGCCTACAGGTGTCTCTTCCAGAAAATCGCTGCATGATGTCAATGCGAATACGGCACAGGCCGCTATAATCATTTTCTTCATATTCTTGTTTGTTGTTGTTTGATGATTAAAAACTTACGTTTACTCCAAAGGTGAAGGTGCGGGATAACGGATAGATGCCGCGGTCCACACCCATATCTAGGTTACGGTAGTCACTGGAGTAACTTTGCAATCCCACTTCCGGATCGATACCGTCGTATCCGGTGATCGTGAATAAGTTGGTTGCTTGCGCATAGATATACAAGCTATTGAACTTAATCTTGGATAGGATGGACTGAGGTACGGAATAACCGATTTTCATGTTCTTTAAGCGAACGAAAGAAGCGTCTTGCACATAGTAAGACGAGGGCCGGATGTTATTGTTCGGATCGTCCATGGTGACACGGGGTATGTCCGTATTCGTGTTGGTTGGTGTCCATGCATTAACGACACGGCTGTTTTTGTTGTATTGCGATTGATTGTAGAAATCACCCACATAACGGGTCAAGTCGTATACATCGTTTCCGAACATTCCCTGAAAGAATAGACTGAGGTCAAAATTATGGAAGTTGACTCCTAATGTAAGGCCTGCCGTGACATCGGGGAGCGGGTTACCGATATAGTCACGGTCGTTACCGTCTATTACGCCATCTCCGTTTACGTCTACGAACTTGATATCACCCGGTTTTGCGTTAGGTTGGAGCAGTTCGCCTTTATTATTGGTATATGATTTGATCTCCGCCTCGCTCTGGAATAAACCGTCTTCTTTATAAGCGTAGAAAGAGCCGATTGGTTGTCCGATGGCGGAACGAGAAACCTCTTGATCGAAGTTGAGGGAGTGAATCACGCTGGTAGGCAGTCCGATATAGGAGACATCACCGTCTAATTCAGTCATCTTGTTTTTGATAGCGGACATATTGAAGGCGACATTGAACCCGAAATCTTTATTGATGCTCTTATTGTAGCTGACCTCAGCTTCGAAACCCCGGTTACGCATTTTCCCGACATTGTCCCATACCGTTTGGTTCGTACCCCCCACGGTACCGATCAAGGGACGCTCCCATAATAAGTCCTTGGTATCTTTGTTAAACCAATCCAGCACAACGGTTAGGCTGTTATCTAGGAAGCCTAGATCCAGCCCGACATTAGTTTGCGTGGTGGTCTCCCATTTCAGGTTTGCGTTACCGTAACGGGTTTGGGTGTATCCGGTTGTCACGGAACTTTGGCTACCGTCGATCGGATAGTTGGAGTGGTTCGGATTACTCATGTAAGAATCGATCGTAGAATAAGCCGGGATATCAGAGTTGCCGTTTTGTCCCCAACCTATGCGGACTTTCATGTTGCTGATAGCCGGAATATCATAAAACGGTTCGCTACTGATACGCCAGCCTGCGGAGACAGCCGGGAAATTACCCCATTTATTGTTACCAAGTTTAGAAGATCCGTCACGTCGGAACGTGGCTGCGAATAAGTAGCGGTTGTCGAAATTATAATCAATTTTACCGAAATAAGACATCATCTTGGAAGTAAAGGCAGAACCTGCGTTCTTCTGGGAGCCACTATCGCCCGCATCGAGGAAATGGAAGTTATCGTCATCCGAGGCAAAGCCTTCACGGGAGGCGGAGAAGTATTCCTCTTGATAACGGTTTGTCTCGATACCTAATAAGGCTCCGATCGTATGTTTATCGAATGTCCGTAAATAGTTTAACGTGTTCGTGAATACCCAATTGAAGTTCCAACGGTTTTGCGTGCTCAACGTACTCAAGGGTTGCTGGGTGTTCAATTCGTTGTATTTGGCCTTGAAGCTTCGTTTATACAGGTTTTTGTAATCCGCTCCGAAGTTGGTCTTGAAATAAAGTCCCTCTAGGATATTCAGTTCGGCGAATAGATTACCGAATAGACGGGTGGTACGATCTTTATTATCCTTATTACGGTATAATTCGCCTAACGGGTTGGAGATGTCGGCGATCGGGTTGCTGCCGAAATTCCCGTCCAGATCGTAAACAGGGGTAATGGATACGGTCTTATAGGCGTTGTATAACATACCTCCCAGTGCGGCGTTATTGGTGACCGAGGTTCCCCACGCATGTGATAATGTGGCGTTCTCACCGATTTTCAAACGATCGTTGAAGAGCTTGAACTCATTGTTGAAACGTCCGGATATACGTTCGAAACCAGTATATTTCATAAGACCGTCTTGGTTGAAATAGCCTAGGGAGAACAAGTGGCTGCTAACTTTATCTGCTTTCGCCAGAGAGAGGTTATAGGACTGGACCATGGCTTTTTGCATGATCTCGTCAACCCAATCCACGTCTCCCGAGGGAAGGCGGTGATCTGCGTCAAGGAATTCCGGAATTACGGCGGTCTCGCCGGAGCCATACACGTCGCTTACTGGTGATTTCCCGTCGTTACGCTGTGCCTGCCATAATAAGTCACCATATTCTTGGGCGTTTAGCATACGCATCTGTTTTGCCGAGGTTTGTACTCCCACGTAAGCGTCTAGGTTTACCCGGAAAGTACCTTCCTTCCCTTTTTTTGTACTGATGATAACCACGCCGTTTGCCGCACGTGCGCCATAGATGGAAGCGGAAGAAGCATCTTTCAATACCTGCATACTTTCGATATCATTCGGGTTGAGAAAATTGATGCCGCCCTCTACTGGTACGCCATCGATGATATAAAGCGGATCATTGTTACGGATCGTGCTGAAACCGCGTACACGTACCGCTACGCCTCCGCCGGGCATATTATCCGGGATTACGTTTACGCCGGACAATTTACCTTGCATCATTTGATCTACACTGGATACCGGGGTATCTTTCAGATCGCCTACCTCCAGTACGGAAACAGCACCGGTAAGGTCTTTTTTCTTCTGTACACTATAACCTACCACGATAACCTCGTCTAGGTTCTGGGTGTCATCCTGCAATTGGATCGTGAGGGGAGAACCATTCCCGGCTGGAATCTCCTTGGTGTTATAACCGATATAAGTAACGACCAATATGCTTTGCTTGTTTTGCAGCGAGAGAGAAAATTTGCCGTCAAAATCGGTTACGGCTCCATTTGTAGTCCCTTTCTCAATCACGTTAGCCCCGATAATTGGTTCTCCGTTCGTATCGGTGACTACGCCACTTACCGTGAATGTCTGTTGAGTGATCGTCATTCGTCCAGTAACGTTTGGCAGATCCTCCGCCGATGCCGCATTGATTGGCTGTAAGTATGCTACGCCTAGCAAAAGAGCGGGAATCGCCATCGTAAAGTAATTTCTGTTGTCCATCCTTTTGTCCTTAAAATATATTAGAATTAATCTATTTTTTCAGAACGCAAAGGACGTGTGATTATATTACGATGATATGTCTATGTTATTAAAAATATGTTCACGATTGTATTGCCTTTCAGGGATATGACGATTAGGCTACGATTACAAAAATGATATTGGCTGTCTTTTGCGTATTGGTTAATGACGTTTTAGTACTAGTGAATAAAATGTAAGAATTATGAAAGTAACTCATTTTAAGAAAGTAAGCGAAACAAGTGGTGTGTGTGTCCTGTTAAGATTGTACTTATTTATAATCGAATAATTTATACTGTGCGTAGTCTTTATGAGACATTCAAGTAGCCTGTGAGGGCGAAAAAGCAGTAATATTAATACTAGTGTAATAAAATAAAGTTCATTCAGCCTGTTCTTCTGTGAAGAAAAACAGGCTGTGTTTTTATTGCTTGGCAGGATCATCGTCTTTATTCCACTTATCTCGCATTCTCAGACGTTTGACTTGCAGATAGCGTAGAAGGATGATGATGACGAGCGTAGCGCCGATCATCAAGAAATATTCGGTATAATTGTTTCCGGGATTGTTTCCCGGCCAGCCGATGATACTCATTACGATTAAGTAAACAAGTAAGGCAATTGTTGTGATATTGATCTTCTTCATATTCGTTTTATTCTAAAAACAGGGCAAAGATATAAGATTGTTTCGGGCTTTAGGAGGTTAAAACGCATTTGTACTGTGCCCGATAATGTTCTGTTTGAATAATTAAGATATATAAACCTTGTGGGAGGGGAATCGGGAGGATAGGGTTCCCTGCCTGTACCGCTTGCGTGAATACTAATATGCCTGCCGGAGTAAACAGTTCGACTTTACCGGGGGATGGAAGATTAGTAATGAATAAAGTCTTGTTCTCTAGCTGATAGCTTAATTCCGGAAATGAAAATACTTGATTGGAAACAGGGGAATCTTGTCGGGCTTGAGGTTCCGATGTCGGGAAAGATATGGGTGCGTTCGTTGATAATAATTTATAATTGGCTGGTTCGGATGTATTATATACAGATAGGCTGGTACTTTTATTCGCTTTGACAAAGAAAGCGGAGAATGGAGGGATGGCGAAATCGCTACCGATCACGTAGGGTTGGTAGGTGGAGCCGTCATATATATAAATGTATCCGTCTAAGGCCGAGTTTGATTCTATTTGACTAAGAGATAAAGGAGCCGGCAGAGGATTACCGCATAGATACCAGCCGTTATGATTCTGGTTCTGGCTTTGGTTGTTAATGCTTACCGGAATAGAGGCTTGACCGTTTTTTCCGAAATCTATAGGGATATCTCCTGCTTTCGAGGAGAAACGAAGGTTCTGACGATCGGCGGAAGCGTCAATAGCGATTAGGTATCCCTTGTTCTTCTTGAAGATGGGCTGGGATGTATTGATTATTGTTTGTGGTATGACTTCCCAGTTGTTGGAAGGGCTTTGTGAATTAGCTCGCTTTTCTCCGTTATAGGTTTGTACGTAAAAGTAATTACCGTTTGTATCGCTTTTGTCATCACCCAGTTGGAAATCCGGGTCTATGCCGGAAGCGAATACATCGAAGGGGAAGGAGATAAAATACCATTTGCCTTTTTGAGCGAAGGTCTTCTCGATTGTTATTTTGCCGGAGATGTTAATAGTTCCAGACGATCGCAAGGTGGAGGAAGACGCCAAGATACCATCATTAGGATAGATGGTAAGGTTATTTGCGGATAGATTTCCGGTTGGTAAAATATGGATATTTCCATTGCCAATAAAGATATCTTTACAGCTGATATTTGTATTTATGGAGATATTGCCGTTAATCAAGGCGTTGCGGTGACGGTAGGCGGGTAGGTGGCTCCAGCGATCCTCATGGTTCCAATCGCTGTTTCCGGTAAATAGGGAATAGGTAGGAATCATGCCGTGTGCGTAAACGCTGTCTACATAATAATAGCCGTTTTTGGTATTGGCGGCCTGTGTGGGGACGATAATATCCAATCCCGGGGGATTGCTGCCTATATCCGTCTTTTCGAATGAAGCAGTAGCATCGTCTTTATTTAAAGTTATGATCGACACATATTCTGGTTTGTTAGGGCGGTAAGTCTTAACTTGCATCTTTTCTCCGAGCATTAAATGGATGCCCCCTTTCCGTATACTGATTTTTATATCTTGATGATCTGTTAACGTGAAATGCTCGAAAGCCGCTTGCGTATTCATTGGCATTCGTAACCCGTAGTTTCCGTGGCTGTTAGGAATATCTTTCACGCCGGAGATATCTTCAATAAGGGCTTCACCTGTAATGGCATAATCCCAATTATCAGAAGCAAGTCCCTCAAATGTCTGCATCCGAAACGTATCCCGGATAGATATATTTGCGTTACTTTGCACAAAGCTTTCCCATGTAGACGGATTTGAAACTTGTGACTGGATAAATTGTTGTACGAATAGGAATGCCGTACAAGCGACAACGCATCTGGATAGATGCCAAATTCTCTTTTTCATAGCTAAGTTGATTTATATTTGTAAATATGTTCGCAAATATACGTAAATAATTGAAATAATATATCTTTGTGGCATGAAAGAATTTATCATATCTGAGGCACAGACCGAGAAGGCCATTTTGGTGGGTTTGGTTATCCCTGAGCAAAATGAGCAAAAAGTTAAGGAATATCTGGACGAATTGGCTTTCTTGGCCGATACGGCAGGGGTGGATGCGGTAAAGCGTTTTACCCAGAAAATGGATTACCCGAATTCCGTCACTTTTGTCGGGACCGGTAAATTGCAGGAAATTAAGGAGTATGTGGTAGAGAATGAAATTGGCTTGGTGATCTTTGATGATGAGCTGAGTCCGAAGCAACTCCGTAATATTGAGAAAGAATTGCAGGTGAAAATCTTGGATCGTACGAGCTTGATCTTGGATATCTTCGCTAGCCGTGCGCAGACCGCCCATGCGAAGACACAGGTGGAGCTTGCACAATATAAATATATGTTACCCCGCTTGACTCGTCTGTGGACACACTTGGAGCGTCAGCGAGGCGGCGTAGGTATGCGTGGTCCGGGTGAGACACAGTTGGAGACTGATAAACGTATTATCTTGGATAAGATCGCACGATTGAAGAAAGAGCTGGTGGATATTGACAAGCAAAAAAGCGTACAACGGAAAAACCGGGGTAAGATGGTACGTGTAGCGTTGGTCGGATATACGAACGTAGGTAAATCTACCTTGATGAACTTATTGAGCAAGAGTGAGGTCTTTGCCGAGAATAAGTTGTTCGCTACGCTAGATACGACCGTACGCAAGGTAATTATCGAGAACTTGCCGTTCTTGCTGTCTGATACGGTCGGATTTATCCGTAAGTTACCGACCGAGTTGGTGGAATCTTTTAAATCTACCTTGGATGAGGTACGGGAGGCGGATTTGCTGGTACATATCGTGGATATCTCACACCCGACTTTTGAGGAGCAAATAGAGGTCGTGAACCGTACGTTGGCGGAGATCGATAAGACCGAGAAACCGATGATCATGGTTTTCAATAAGGTGGACGCATTTACCTTTGTCCCGAAAGAGGAAGATGATTTGACCCCTCGTGGTCGTGAGAATATCGATCTGGATGAACTGAAACGTACGTGGATGGGAAAATTGCAAGATAATTGCATCTTTATCTCCGCCAAGGAACGTACGAATATAGAGGCGTTGAAAGAGATGTTGTATGAACGGGTCAAACAAATCCATATCACCCGTTTCCCTTACAATGACTTCCTCTTTCAGCAATACGATGAAGAGTAGAGTCTTACAAAATTAGTACCAATGAATCATTTGAGAAATTTGCGGCCGGATGAGATCGCCACCTTGCGATCTCAGGCTTGCCGGGCCGATGATTGGAATCAAGTTTGGGTTCCAGAGGTGTTTGATATTGAATATGTGAACCATGTACGTTTTTCAGGAGTGGTTAAGTTAGGAGCCTTTCGTAAGGTGTTTACCCTGCCGGGAGGATTGGTAAAGCATAGCGGGCTTCGTCATGTTACCCTGCATAATTGTACGTTGGGGGATAATGTGCTGATCGAGAACGTACAGAATTATATCGCTAATTACCGGATCGGTGATGACTGCTTTATCCAGAATATAAATGTTATGTTGGTGGAAGGCAAGGCTACGTTCGGGAATAATGTCGAGGTGTCGGTCTTGAATGAGACCGGCGGGCGTGAGGTTCCGATTTACGATGGCCTGTCGGCTTCATTGGCTTATATTATCGCTTTGTACCGCCATCGTCCGGCCTTGATCGAACGCTTGCGGGATATGATTACCGCTTATACGGAGGGTATCGCCTCTACGGAGGGAACGGTTGGCGATAAGGTCAAGATTGTCAATACCGGTACGATCCGTAACGTGAAGATTGGTGATTACGCGACCATAGAGAATAGCGCACGTCTGGAAAATGGTTCCGTAAATAGTAAGAGAGAGGCCCCGGTATTTATCGGGGATAGTGTGATTGCGCAAGATTTCATTGTCTCTTCGGGAGCCAAGATCGCGGATGCCGCTAAGATTATCCGTTGCTTTATCGGACAGGCTTGCCAAGTGACGCATAACTTCTCGGCCCATGATTCCTTGTTGTTCAGCAACTGCGCTTTCGAGAATGGGGAGGCTTGCGCTATATTCGCCGGTCCGTTTACGGTGTCTATGCATAAGAGCAGTTTGCTGATAGCGGGAATGTATTCGTTCTTGAACGCGGGAAGTGGCTCCAACCAGAGTAATCATATGTATAAGCTGGGACCGATTCATCAAGGGATCGTGGAACGTGGTTCCAAGACGACCAGCGACTCGTATATCCTTTGGCCGGCCCGTATTGGCGCTTTCTCTTTGGTAATGGGTCGCCATCATCACCATAGCGATACTTCCGATATTCCCTTCTCCTATTTAATAGAGAAGGATGATGAGACTTACTTAGTCCCGGGAATTAATCTTCGCAGCGTAGGTACGATCCGTGATGCCCAGAAATGGCCGAAGCGTGATAAACGTACGGACCCGGATCGCTTGGATATGATTAACTATAATCTATTGAGTCCCTATACGATCCAGAAGATGCTGAAAGCGGTGGATATCTTGAAAAACCTGCAGGCATTGGTTGGAGAGACTTCCGAGATTTATTATTATCAGAATACTCGTATAAAAGGTTCCTCACTCCGGAATGCGTTGAACTTTTATGGCATGGCAATTAATAAGTTCTTTGGTAACTCGTTAATCAAGCGTTTGGAAGGTACGACCTATTATTCTATGGAAGAGGTCTGGGAGCAATTGCGTCCTACGGAATCCAAAGGCTCCGGAGAATGGCTGGACTTGGCGGGCTTGATCCTCCCGAGGGAACCGCTAGATGCCTTGTTGCAAGATATCGAACAGGGGGAAATCGCTTCCTTAGAGGATGTGGAATGCTTTTTCCGTTTGGTTCACGGACGTTATTATTCCTTGGAATGGACATGGGCCTACGAGATGATCGAACGTTATTATGGGGTGGATCTCCGTTCGATTTCCGCCGCGGAGATTATTGATCTGGTTCGTCGTTGGCAAGAATGTGTGATCCGCTTGGATGAGATGCTTTATGAGGATGCCCGTAAGGAATTCTCTTTGACTTCTATGATCGGTTTCGGAGTGGATGGTTCCAACAAGGAAAAACAACAGGATTTCGAGGGTGTTCGAGGAGATTTCGTGAATAATCCGTTTGTTACCGCCGTGCAGGAACATATCGTGAATAAACGGGCGCTTGGGGATGAACTGATCGAGAGGTTGAAACCTTTAGTATAAAGCTTATGAAACCATTATTTCAAGAACTGCCATTCCCGATAGATAGTCACATTCATTTCTATGTGGAGGATCTACCGCATTTTATAGTGCCTTGGCACTACCATCCGGCTATTGAGATAATGTATATCACAAGTGGTACGGGTACTCGCTTTGTCGGGGATCATGTGGAAGGATATTTCGAGGGCGATGTTTGTATGATCGGCCCTCAACTGCCACATGAGTGGAGAAACGACCCTGTTTATTTCGATAAGAGCTCTGGCTTGCGGGCTACTTGTATTTGCTTGTTCTTCAAGCGTCAGATTTTTGAACCTAATTTAATCCGTCTTCCGGAGATGAATAATATCCGGGAATTGATAGAGCGTTCCCGTAGAGGGATTAAGTTTGTGGGTAAGTCCCGGAAGAAGATTGCCGAGCTGATCAGCCAATCCGCCAATGAGACGGGAGCGAGTAGGGTGATCAAATTGATTGCTTTACTGGAATTAATGGCGACTTCCGAAGAATATGAGATATTAGCCAGTACGGGGTTTACGGAAACGGTCAACTCGGACGATTTCGAGCGTTTCAATAAGGTCTATAAATATCTGGTGAAGAACTTCACGTCTCCAGTGAAGCTGGAGGAAGTCGCCGCTTTGGTAGGCTTGACTCCGACCGCTTTTTGTCGTTATTTCAAGAAACGGACCAAGAAGACTTTCGTGGAGTACTTGAATGACATGCGCATAGGACACGCGAAAAAACTATTGATAGAGGGAAATCTGAAGATATCCACGATTAGCTCCGAGGCCGGATTCAATAATCTATCCAACTTCATCGGCCAATTTAAGAAAACCACGAATATGCTTCCATCCGAGTACCAGAAAAAATATAAGGAGCGCCTGGATGGAGAATAAGGGCAGGATTTCATAGTTGTTTGGAAAAATACTAAAATAAAGCCCAAGGTATTCGATCTATTTTTGCGATATAAGTTGTATCGTAAAATAGAATATCATGGAACATAAAAAGATTGTAATCCCATCCTTGTCATTTTTTCAAGATGAGCTAAAGGGGGAAGGTGTGGTAAAGAGCCGGAGAACTTTAGGCGAGCTTGCCGGAATTTTTGAGAATCAAGATGCTTATTCCCAATTACCATTAGATCAATTAGCATACGAGGTATATAGTTATTTACCGGAGCGGGAAGGCACTCCGGGAGGGCTTTATTTTGGTATTACTCAATTATATCCGGGAAAGGTGGGAGATGAGTATTTCATGACGAAAGGCCATTTTCATCAACAAGAGGATCGTTCGGAGTATTATTGGGGATTGGAAGGCGAAGGTATGTTGATCTTGATGGACCGAGAACGGAATACGTGGGCGGAAAGGATGATGCCGGGTAGCCTGCATTATATACCGGGCGGTGTAGCGCACCGGGTAGCTAATACTGGAAATAGCGTCTTGTCATTTGCTGCGTGCTGGCCTTCGGATGCCGGGCATAATTATGAAGAGATCGCGAATAAGGGCTTCTCGGCCCGATTGGTAGAAGTGGACGGTACCCCTAAATTGCGATAGCTTATGTATACGATAGCGATAGATTTAGGGGGGACGGTCGTAAAGATCGGACTATTGTCTGATGGTGAGATCGTAGACTGTGTGAGATTACCTTCCCGTCTGGCTCTGGGATTAGCTCCGAACTTACCTAAGATAAAGGAGGCGATTGATCGGTTGTTGGCCGCTTGGCGTATTGATGTGGCTGCGCTTCGTTGTATCGGCCTGGCTTTTCCCGGGCTGGTAGATCCAATTCATAACCGGGTAATCTCTACGAATGAGAAGTATGATGATGCCTGTTCGATCAGTCTGGATAAATGGGCATGGGAGAATTGGGAAGTTCCTTTCTGCATGGATAATGACGCTCGTTTGGCCGTAGCCGGAGAATGGTGGCAGGGTGCGGCCCGGGGAAAGAACAATGTAGTCATGATGACAATCGGAACCGGTATCGGTACGGGAGTCGTGATTGATGGACGGCTCCTGTATGGACAGCATTTTCAAGCGGGTTCTTTGGGTGGGCATTTTGTGCTGGATTATAAGGGCCGTCGGTGTTCATGCGGGAATAACGGCTGTGTAGAAGCTCTGTCTTCCTCTTTCTTCTTACCGACCATTGTCAGGGAGCATGCCCTTTTATCGGAATCGTTTAAACGAGATGCGGATGTCTATGATTTCAAGCGCATTTTTAGGTTAGCGCAGGAGGGGGATGAAGATGCTTTATTAATTAGGAATGAATGTATGGATATCTGGGCGTCGGCGATAATAACCTATATACATGCTTATGATCCGGAAGTCGTGATTCTAGGTGGGGGGATTTTAAAAAGCCAAGAGGTGATTATCCCTTATATCAGCAAACGAGTGGATGAGTTGGCTTGGTGTCCTTCCGGGAAAGTCCCGATTGTGCCGGCAATCTTGGGCGATGACGCCGCTTTATTCGGTTTGGAGTATTTCATGGTAAAACAACAGCAAAATGAACGGATTTGTATTTGATAAAGGAATTGATATAACACCGGTTCAATCGCCTATGGGGTTTACCTATGGGGCGGGTGTATTTGGTCCGGAGGTCGAGATTCGCCGGCTGGAAGATATACGGGCTAGTTTGCGTGATCCTCAATGCAAGGGACCGGAGCAGGTTTACTCGATCGCTATGGATGTCGGCAAAGAAGAACATCGTGCGTTGCTGAATAAGTTACATTTGTTATTCGGGGTAGTGACATATAGTGCTGGTAAATTGGGGCAGGAGCCAGTCAGAAGTCAAGGGCATATTCATAAGATATCTCCTTATAGCGGTTGGTCTACGCCGGAGATCTATGAGATTTGGTCGGGAGAGGCGATTATTTATATGCAGGAGTATGCGGAGGATCAGCCCGGTCGATGTTATGCGGTACATGCCTTTCCGGGGGATGTAGTGATCGTTCCTCCCTATTGGGTACATGCGACGATTAGCGCGAATCCGAGATTGCCTTTGACTTTCGGAGCGTGGTGCGATAGAGATTATGGTTTTGTGTATGAGGGGGTTCGTAAACACAGGGGAATCGCTTGGTTTCCTGTATTTAATGGAAGCGATGAATTAGAATGGATCGCAAATTCGATGTACGATTCCTCTCATTTGATTTGTAAATCTCCTTCGGATTATATTTCTTTAGATATTCGGAAAGGGGTATCTATTTACAGACAATTCGAGGAAAATCCGGAGATTTTCTTATATGTGCCTAATCCGGCGTTGAAGGCGGAGGTATGGCGTGATTTCGAGCCTTGAGTTTATAGATGGATTAAATACACAAGAAAAACATGAAAAACACGAGCTATAGATATTGGATGATTTATGTAATAGCGATTGTCGCCGCTATGGGAGGACTATTGTTTGGCTTTGATACCGGCGTGATTTCCGGGGCGATTCCTTTTTTCCAGAAAGATTTTGGTATAGACGATAGTATGGTGGAGGTAGTTACTTCCTCCGGTTTGCTGGGAGCTATTCTGGGAGCGCTGTGTTGTGGTAAATTGACGGATCGCATAGGACGTAGGAAAGTCATTTTGACTTCGGCTGTTATTTTCGCTTTCGGTGCGTTAGGATCGGGTTGGGCTCCGGACATTTACCACTTGATTGCCGCCCGTTTATTCTTGGGAGTGGCTATCGGGATCTCTTCTTTTGCTGTACCTCTTTATATTGCGGAAGTTTCCCCGGCGAAGTCACGGGGGATGTTTGTCGCCATGTTCCAATTGATGATTACGATCGGGCTTCTGGTATCTTATCTTTCGGATTTGTATTTTGCGGATGAGACGTCTGTTTCATGTTGGAGGCCAATGTTTTATGTGGGGGTGATTCCCGCTATTATTTTGTTCGTGGGTATGTTGCTGGTTCCACCATCTCCAAGGTGGTTGATGTCTGTTGGCCGGGAGGAAGAGAGCCTATCCGTCTTAAAGATGGTCGAGCATCCGGATTTGGTAAATGCCTCGTTTGAGCAGATGCGGAATGAGATGCGAAAGAATGATGAGCGACAAGGATGTTTTAAGGATCTGGCCCAGCCTTGGTTACGGAATGCGTTAGTTATCGCTATCGGTATTATGTTTTTCCAGCAATTTGTAGGTATCAATACCGTGATTTATTATAGCCCTAAAATCTTTTTGATGGCCGGTTTCGATGGTGCGGTCTCTGCGATTGGGGCCTCTGTCGGGGTAGGTGTTGTCAATTTATTATTCACGTTGTTGTCTGTCTACTTTGTAGATCGGCTGGGAAGGCGTAAACTTTATTTTCTGGGGTTGAGCGGTATCGTGATTTCCTTGTTGCTACTCGCTACCTCTTTTATATTCGCCGCTCAATTAGGGGATTCTGGGAAATGGCTTTCCATCGTCCTTATTTTCTTATATGTGGGATTTTTCGCTATCAGCATCGGGCCGTTAGGTTGGTTGATTGTGTCGGAAGTGTTTCCACAAAAGCTAAGAGGGTTGGGGACTTCTCTCGGCTCGTTGTCCGTATGGTTTTTCAATGCGATCGTATCGTTTACTTTCTTCAAGATATTGAAGGTGTTTTCAATATCGGGAACCGAATTAACGATCAATGGCGAAAGCCAAGGGAATCCGGCGGGAGCGTTCTTATTTTATGCGTTCATTGGAATTGTGGCGATTATTTGGGGATATTTCTATGTACCGGAAACGAAAGGAGTTTCATTGGAGAAGATCGAGGCTTTTTGGAGAAAAGGAGGACACCCGAAAGATAAAATAATATAATATGGATAGAAGAGTATTTATTAGACAAACAGCAGTTGCGGCATTAGGCGGCTTAGTGGCTTTTGATTTATCAAAGGCATCAGCTAAAAGTGAAATGGCTTTTGCCGGGAAAGGAGAAATCTCGCCCCGGGCAATCACCATGTGGGATTTTTCTTGGTTGGAGAGGCGTTGGCCCGGAGCCGGTTATGAGGACTGGGACCAAGTATTGGACGAGCTCTCGGAACGGGGGTATAATGCGATACGTATTGATGCTTATCCTCATTTAATAGCGGAGAATCCAATGAAGAAATGGTTACTTAAAGAAGTTTGGAATCAGCAAGATTGGGGAAGTCCGGATATGAATGAGGTACAAGTTCAACCGAATTTGAACTTGTTCTTGTCGAAATGTAAGGAGCGGGATATTAAGGTCGGGCTTTCTTCTTGGTATCGTCTCGATGTGGATGAGGTTTGCCTGAAATTGGATACACCGGAGAAATTGGCGGATTGCTGGCTGACAACCCTTCGTTCGATCGAGGAGGATGGGTTATTGGATACGATCCTTTATGTAGATCTTTGCAATGAGTGGCCCGGTGATTCGTGGGCTCCTTTTTTCGCTAAAACCTATCCGAATGTCGGTTGGGGGAATTGGTATAAGGAGGAATCCTTACGATGGATGAAAACCTCGTTGGAGAAGATGCGACAAGTATATCCGGATATGCCATTCTTATATTCTTTTGATCATGGGGATGTCAAGAAATATGAAGAGGTGGATTGCTCTTTTCTTGATTTGTATGAGCATCATATTTGGATGGCCCAACAGAATGGTGGAGAATTTTATAAGCTGGTGGGATATGGCTACAATCGTTTTTCACCGGATGATTATAAGAATGTGGTGAAAAACGCGGAACGGGTTTATCGGGAAAGACCTGAATATTGGCAGAAATTGTTGACTGATAAGATCGAGCTTATGGCTTCCGTGGCCCGGAAGAATCGCCGTCCTCTCGTTACGACAGAATGTTGGGGATTGGTGGATTATAAGGATTGGCCTTTATTGAAATGGGATTGGATAAAGGATCTTTGCGAGTTAGGAGCTATTACGGCTGCCCGTACGGGTATGTGGGTCGGTGTAGCGACCAGTAATTTTTGCGGGCCTCAGTTTGTTGGAATGTGGCGGGATGTGGAATGGCATAAACGATTGACTTCTATTATCCGTTCTTCTCCGATTGATGCGTCTCTCATGAAGAATAATGAGGTAGCGGCCAAATTGTTGAAACGACTTTAATCTTGGGATGGTATGTATTACGATCATTCTTATATTTTGATAAGATTCTAAAAGCAGGAGGTAAATTTCTATAAAGTTTATGTCTTTAATAATTGTAACTTGCCTTCGTGAAAGAGTTAAATAAATCGGATGTCATGAAAAGAATAATTTTAATTATGTGTTGTTTCCTATCTGTATTCGCTTGGGCCGATGATGGGAGGACAACGATCTCATTAAATGGGGAATGGGATTTCGATCAAACGGAACTGGCTTTTCCTCCACGGAAATATACCCGTAAGATACCGGTTCCGGGATTGGTGCATTTAGCGAGGCCTAAAATCTCTCAATACGAGAAATTCTTTAAGAAACCTGACGGCGTGGAGCTGGTGGAACAGTTTAATTTCTTAGAGAGAGATTATACGCCGATGTATAATTGGTATAAGCGGAAAGTATTTATCGATGAGAAATTTAAGGATGAGCAATTATTCCTTACGATAAAGAAAAGCCAATATGTTACACGAGTCTTCGTGAATGGGCATGAAGTGGGGGCTTCTATGGAATGCTATACTCCAATGGATTTTAATATTACGAGTGCCGTAAAATATGGTTCGGACAATGAGATATTGATTCAGGTGGGCGACCGGGCGTGGTTGCCTAGCGAGGCCGCCGGCGGAACGGATAAGGAGAAAGTCCATTACCTACCCGGAATCTGGGATGACGTGTTCATTACGGCTACTGGTAAGATGCGGGTCGATAAAGTTTTATTCCTGCCTTCTCTGGCTAAAGGATTGGTGACAGTTAAGACCTTGGTGAGAAGTTTGTATCCACCCCAAATGTTGTATGGGGATAAAATGAAGGATTCTTGTAAGATTGAGTACTGTGTCAAGGAGAAGACTACAGGGAGGATAGTAGGAAAGAAAATGATTGAAGGTGAGGCTAAGCGGGATAATAGGACTTATTTCGAAACGAGTATCTCTTTGGATAATCCGAAGGCTTGGACTCCTGATTCCCCTTTCTTGTACGAAGGTGAGGTCTCGGTGTATGACCAAGATGAGCTTGTAGATCGTTATTCCGTGAACTTCGGTATGCGTGATTTTTCGAGAAAAGGTAAATTCTTTACGCTTAATGGGGATAAATTCTACTTACGAGGTTCCAATATTACGCTTCAACGTTTCTTTGAGGACCCGGATTGTCAAGCGTTGGCTTGGGATCGGGAATGGGTGAAGAAACTGATGGTAGACCTGCCAAAGTCAATCGATTGGAACGCTATGCGAATATGTGTAGGAATTGTACCTGACTTCTGGTATGACCTTTGCGACGAGTATGGTATCGTATTACAGAATGAGTGGCTATATTGGCAAAATCATGGATGGGATGAACAGGTACGTAAGGAGTATACGAATTGGGTATGGAGCGATGGGAATCATCCCAGTATCGTGATCTGGGATGCGATCAATGAGAACTGGGACAGTTATATAGGAAATACGCTGATTCCCGAACTAAAGGAATTAGACCCGACCCGGATCTGGGATGCCGGTTACATGACATCAGATCAGATGGGGACGAACGATGAGATGGATGAGCCACACCCTTATCGTGCGCTTACGTTGATGCATTCCAGCGAACTGAACGACTATTTCAAAAACAATCCCTATAACTTAGGTGCATTGCATGAGAATTGGGTAGGTTTCTCTTCTATACTAGATGCGGGCGTTCCTCAGTTGGTGAATGAGTACGGATGGATTTGGTTATGGCGTGATGGACGGCCCTCGAAATTGACACTTAACAATTACAATTACTATCTTGGCGAGAATGCCACTCCGGAACAATGTCGTGAATTGCAGGCATATTGGTTGGAACTTGAGACGGAATGGCTGCGTTCGGAACGTTCGGTAGGCGGAATCTTGGCTTTTTGTCATTTGACAAATAATTATGGTTTCACGGGAGATTGGTTCATTAATGATATCAAGGATTTGGAACCTTCACCGGCTTTCCGCTGGTTCAAGCATTGTTTCGCCCCCTCGGCAGTCTTTATCGATTTAGCGGATCGTCGTTATACCAAACATCTCGAGCCCTTGAAACCGGGTAGTGATTTAGTATTCAACTTGGTAGGGGTGAACGACTTGAATAAGGAGTCGTCTGGAAAAGTTCTCTTGAAACTACTAGACGAGAAAGGAACTATTATTTCGACACAAGAAGAGTCTATTGTGATTGAACCTTTTGGCAAGCGGCTTCAACCTTGCCTTCTGAAATTGCCCTCAAAATCAGGAGGCTATCTTCTGATAGCCGAGTATCATGAGAAGGGGAGGGCGAAACCAGTACTTAGTCGCCGTTATCTAAAAGTAGGCGATGCGGTAACCTCTTTCAAGGATTACTTTGAGTATACATTAAATTAGTTAGGTTAGCTTTTATATCCAATTTCCTACGGCGGCACTCCTCGTGAGTGCTGTCGAGGGGAATGCTACCCCTTTTTTGAAAATACTCAGAGTCCGACTAACCAAAAAGTAATGTTAGGAATATTGTTTAAACCTTTAAATTCGAATAATTTATGAAAAAGAAAAGTAAGGATCAGCGATGGCGTTGGATATGTGTCGGGTCATTATTGCTCGCTTCCTTAAATGGCAATCTGGAGGCAAGCGGCCTTTCCCATCCTAATGTAAATCCGGTGGAAGTTTCTCAAGCGACAAGAAAATTGCGAGGAACGATCTTGGATACAAATGGAACTCCGGTTATCGGTGCGAGTATTTCGGTAAAAGGAACTACTACCGGTACGATCTCTGACATGAATGGCGTATTTACGCTAGATGTGAAAAATGGCGATGTATTAGAAATCTCGTTTATAGGCTATCTCTCCCATACGGTTAAGGTCGGTACGCAGACTGATTTACAGATTGTCTTGAAAGAGGACACGCAAGCCTTGGATGAGGTGGTAGTGGTTGGTTATGGCGTTCAGAAGAAGAGCGTGATGACAGCGGCCATCAGTCGTGTCACCTCCGATGATTTGGAGAAGCTGACGCCGACCCGGGTAGAGGATGTGTTACGAGGAAAAGTCTCGGGAGTAAGCATTATGCAGAATTCCGGACAACCGGGAGCCGAGTCGAGAGTCCGTATCCGTGGTACAGGAACTATCAATGATAGTAACCCTCTGTATATTGTGGACGGAATGCCACTTGAAGGAGGTGTCGATTATCTGAATCCGCAGGATATACAATCTATCGAGGTCTTAAAAGATGCCGCTTCTGCCGCTATCTACGGTTCGCGTGCGGCTAATGGTGTTATTCTGGTTACGACAAAGAGCGGGAAAAAAGGAAAAGCGGTTGTCAATTATGATTTCTCTATCGGTTGGCAAAATCCTTGGCGAAAAATGTCGGTCTTGAATGCCACCGAATATGAGACAATAATGAATGAGGCTTACGTGAATGCCGGGATGGACCCTATTTACGATGATCCTTCGAAAGCTGGTGTAGGGACGAACTGGCAGAATGAGATTTATAACGAGAATGCCCCGATCATGAATCATCAAGCGAGCATCAGTGGTGGTGGTGATAAGGGAAGCTATTTCCTTTCTTTTGGTTATTTAGATCAAGAAGGAATTGTTGGAGGAAAAGATAAGTCGGATTATAAACGATATAGCTTACGTTTCAACAATACCTATAATGTGTTTGAGAATAAGGCGAATAAATTTTTCCGTAGTTTCAAGGTCGGTACGAACCTAGGATATACACGGATCATATCCAAAGGTATTTCGGAGAATGACAACTTCTCCGGCCCGCTGGCAAGTGCGGTGATGACTCCACCGAACGAATCGGTCTATCTGGAGAATCCTTCGGCGGAAGATCTCGCTTATTACGAGAAAAATTATCCCGGCTATGTCAAGGATGATGAAGGCCGCATCTATAACGTGATCGAGAATCAAGAGATCGTGAATCCGGTCGCTATGATGCAGACCTTAAACAATAACAAGGACTGGGATAAATTTGTAGGTTCTGTTTGGGGTGAATTGGAAGTATTCGAGAATCTTACGTTTAAGACCTCTCTCTCCACGGATATGGCTTTTTGGGGCGAAAGGAATTGGTTCCCAGTTAGCTATTTGTGTTATATGGTCAAGACTGAGAAATCGAGGGTGGAGCAAACGATGAATCGTGGCATGAAGCTTCTTTGGGAGAATACGTTGAGTTATAAACGTTCGATCGATAAACATAATTTCGCCGTTTTACTGGGAACCTCTATGGAACGGTATGATAGTAAAAAGGTAAAGGGAACAGCATTGAATTTACGAGCGGAAGATGATCATAAAGCATGGATCGATTTTACCAATAGTGCCTCTCCCGGCGATCAGCATTCGGAAGGTGGTGCGACAGAGCATCGGATGGCGTCCGTTTTCGGACGATTAAACTATAATTATGACGAAAGGTATATGCTAGAGTTAACCCTTCGTCGGGACGGTTCCTCTAACTTCGGCCGGAATAATCAATATGCTTATTTCCCTTCCGTCTCCGCAGGCTGGACGTTGACTAACGAGCCTTTCATGGAAAATAAACCGGGATGGCTCGACTTTCTGAAAGTGCGCGGGAGCTGGGGCCAGAACGGAAATGAAAAAATCGGATCGTTTGGATATACTACGACAATGACCGGAGGAAATAACTATAGTTTCGGGGCTGGCTCGAACGGTGTCATCCATAGCGGAACAAAACCTACTTCTTTGGCCAATCCTGATTTGCGTTGGGAAAAGACGGTTACAACTAATTATGGATTGGATTTTTCTTTGTTGAACGGCAGAATCTCGGGTACTGTCGATTATTATGTACGTAAAGGTAAAGACTTGATTTTTAGTTTGCCGGTAGCCAGTGAGTATGGAACGACTCAAACTTTCCGTAATGGTGCCAGTATGAAAAATTATGGTATTGAAGTGGGGTTGACTTTTATTCCTGTCCAAACACGTGACTTTACTTGGACGCTAACTCCGATTTATTCGAAAAACACCAATAACATAAGCAATACTACCAAGCAGGATTATACTTATCTGGATTATCTGGCTGGTAATGCTTTTGAAAATGGAAAGCCTGTAAATGCATTGTATGCCTGGGAGTTCAAAGGGTTAGATCATGAAACAGGCCGTGCAATGTTTGAACATTGTTCGACAAATGAATCAGAAGTAGAGAAAAGTAATGATCCGAAAAGTTACCTGAAATATTGTGGTTCGACTGATCCGAAGTTTAACGGGGGACTTTCGACTTCGTTACGTTATAAGAATTTTATATTGAATGCTCAGTTTGCTTATGCTTTCGGGCATGTGAAACGTTTGAATTTCCTTTTCAGCGGAACAATGAAGATGCCTACTCCGCAAACAAATCTGACGACAGATTTCTTGCATTGCTGGCGGGAACCGGGCGATGAGGAGCATACTGATATTCCGGGTATTGCTTTTGGTGAGGCACAGAATTATTATGTCTATACTCCGATTGCAAATGCAACTCAACAGAATACGTACGATATGTATAATTATTCGGATGTACGTGTAGTAAAAGCCGATTTCTTTCGTTGCCGTAATCTGATGTTGACTTATACTTTGCCGGATAAATGGCTTCAACCGTTAAATATCGCAGGTATGTCCTGTTCGTTTAATGTGACCAATCTTTTCACATTGTGTAGCTCAAGATTTAATGGACAAGATCCGGAGGTAGCTTCTACCGGAAGTGTTGCATTGCCTATTACACGAACTTATTCGTTCTCGGTAAGTCTTAATTTTTAATTCTTAAAAATCTTTTGTAGATTATGAATAGTAAATATATATTGATATTATTCTCTATATACATAATGTGTATATGTTCCTCTTGCAGTGATTTTCTGAAAGAAGTTTCGCAAGATGAGTTTGAACCGAAAACAGCTTCTGCTTTTCAAGAATTGTTGATGGAGAGGGATATTCAACTACCATTTGTTTCGATCCTATTACAGATATATTGACTGATGATGTAGAAGGAGCCCAGGGACAATCTTATAATTACACAGATGAAAACTTGGCTCATCGCGCAGTCTATACGTGGCAATCTAATATGTATTTGTTGTTGAGTGATTACAATATGACTAATCTCTTACACACATATCAGAATCTTTATAAATGCATTATGGCTTGTAATCTGGTTATAGACGGGCTGACGACTGCGGACGGAACAGAAGATGAAAAAACGCAGACAAGAGGTGAGGCATTGTCACTACGCGCTTATTATTATTTCTTATTGGTGAATTTATATGCTATGCCCTATAATTGTGCAGGAACTACTCCGGAGAGTCTTTGGGGAGTACCTCTAGTTATTAAACCGGAAATTAGGGATGAGGGAATTGCACGTAATACAGTTGCAGAAGTGTATACTCAAATATGTAAGGATATTGAAGAAGCCTGTAGTTTGCTGGATGGAAAAACAGGTAACACGATCGGATTGTTCCGTATTAATAATGTAGCAGCTCATCTTTTAGCTTCACGAATTTATTTATATATGGAAAATTGGGATAAGGTGATAGAACATGCTGATGCAGCTTTGACTGGTGCTCCGGCATTAGTTGATCTGACTACATATCAACTGAGTAATGCAGCTTCACCGCAGTATGCCACTAATAATATTATTTCCAGGAATTTTCCGGAAGTTGTATTTATTGGAGGTATGGCCAGACATATAAAAACAGAAGGTACGTTGATCAGGGTGTCTGACAGCGGTTCGAATGCTTTATTGAGACTATATGATTCTTCGGATGCCCGTCGAAATATATTTTTTAGTGATATGAGTTTTTTGTATTATAAATATTGGATGGCTAAACGTGGAACTCAGGAACAGGGGTTTGTATGGCGTACTGCAGAACTTTATTTAAATCGTGCGGAAGCTTATGCAGCTAAATATATGGCGGGAGATAACTCTTGTGGACAAAAGGCTGTCGATGACTTGGATGTTCTTCGCAGTAAACGTTTGTCGAATTTTGTGGCTTATACGTTAACCACGCCTGCAGCTCTGATGGAATTTTGTCATGAAGAACGTCGCCGTGAACTTTGTTTTGAATCACATCGCTGGTTTGATCTCCGTCGTTATGGTATGCCTTCTATTGAACATACATGGTATGATGCATCAGGAAACCGTACCGTATATACATTGAAGGAGAAAGATTTGGGTTATGTATTACCTATTCCGCAAGATGCAATGGATACAAATTCAGCTTTAAAACAAAATGAATTGGCTCCGGAGCGTGTAGGCGAGGTAAATTAAATAGTAAATATGGAACAATAAAACAGAATAGTAATATGAAGAAGTTTATATATTTAATATCTTGTTTGCTCTTGGTTGGAGTATGCTCATGTGGGGAAGATGCTTTGACACCTTCCGAACCGATGAGTTTCGGAGAGTTTCCTCAAGGAAATGCTTCATATGACCGTGAGATAGTTGAATTCTATAATACATATGGGGTGCAAGTACTGTATAGGTTTGCCGAGGCTGATTTCCGTTGGAATATTACAGAATATATACCTTACCATGCAGTAGAAGCCGAAACTTCCTTTATAGGTGAAGGATGGAACTTCCTGAAAGAGAATTGTTTGTCTATCTGGAGTGACGATTTTCTGAGAAAATATATGCCATATAGAATCCTGTTAGCTTCCGAAATTTATAGTTTAAAGGATACGTATCAGTATGATGATGAGGGAAATAAAATCTATCAAAAGATTCCTAAAGAAGCGATGTATGGTCTTAACCATCTGACTTTTGGTGCAGTGAATAGTAGCTTGTCTTCCCTTTCCGCTGCGGAAAAAAAGGAACTGATTGGCGAGGTTGCTTTTGCTATTACCGGTTATGCTACTTCAAAAGGTAAGATGGAAGTTCCTGAAAAGTTTCAGACATACCATGACGAGTATATAGATCATAGTGGAGGTGATTATGAAGGTGAATGGGGATATAATGGCGGAGGTTGTCTGGAGTATCGTGATGGTGGAATGGATTATTATTATGATTTTGGATTATTCGTAAAATACTTGGTTATGATGAGTAAGGAAGAATTTGAGAATAAGTTTTTGACCGAAGAATTTGATTGCGGAATCCAGTATGATGCCTCTTGGAATCCTATAAAGG
>ENA-UEYL01000724-UEYL01000724.1-human-gut-metagenome-genome-assembly--contig:-NODE-724-length-32149-cov-7.840609_pt1 | contig 32149 bp, 20 predicted proteins | sample MGYA00242941_ERZ507946 | MGnify/ENA primary metagenome ERZ507946 (study PRJEB26167, sample SAMN06115482) | human gut metagenome | host: Homo sapiens | place: China:Guizhou | collected 2015-03-11...
TATGTACATTTTGTATTTCGTGCACGGACTTTTTTCTTAACAAAAAAGGTTTCTAACAGCGACTCATCTTTAATTCCTTCACCGGTTGGTTTCATTCATAGACCTGTTTAAAAAATTTCAAGCTAATTTGTAATGACTGAATAGCACGATACTTCAATAGTTTCTTTAAAAATGGTTCACTTTCTTCTTATTTCGAATAATGCAGTGAAAATGTTACAGTGAACGTTCGGGAATGTCCTTAATATAAAGACAATAGAGAAAAGTGCTTATTTTCTGTCTTTTATAGGAGAACAAATCTTGTTATAATACGTGTAACAAATGTTGCACTTAAACCAATTAGGGGGTATCGAAATGAGCAGCAACACAAATTCAAAAAACAAAGCCATGACTTGGCAAGCCCTGTGCCTGATGGCCTACACGGTCGTGTGGGGCTTTGGCAATACGGTCAACGGCTTTGCCAACCAAGGATTGAAGGTCGTCGTTTCCTGGATGATCCTCTTCCTCTTTTACTTCATTCCCTATACTTTGATGGTTGGGGAAATGGGCGCGACCTTTGAAAATGGTGCTGGCGGTGTCAGCTCCTGGATCAAGGAAACCATGAGTTCCAAACTGGCTTTCTTTGCTGGCTGGACTTTCTGGGTTGTCAATATTCCGTATCTGGCCCAGAAACCGCAGAATATCCTCATTGCCATGGGGTGGGCCGTCTTCCAGAATGATCAGCTGACGACCATGATTTCGCCTATGATGCTTCAGCTTATCAGCCTCGGCATTTTTATGTTCTTTATGTGGTATGCCGCTCAGGGCGTATCGGCCTTGAAGCGCATTGGTTCCATTGCTGGTTCCTTTATGTTCATCATGAGCATCCTTTATGTGCTGCTCGTTCTCGCCGCTCCTTACATCACGGAAGCAAAGACCTTCTCCTACAGCCTTAGCTGGGATACGTTCATGCCGAACTTCAACTTTGAATACATGACGACCCTCAGCATCCTCGTCTTTGCTGTTGGTGGCTGTGAACGCATCGCACCGTATGTCACGAACCTTCAGAACCCGGACAAGGAATTCCCGCGTGCCATGATTGTCATGACCGTAATGGTGGCTGTTACGGCTGTTCTTGGGACCTTTGCCATGGGTCTTATGTTTGACCCCAACAATGTGCCGAAAGACCTTATGATGAATGGGGCTTACTACTGCTTTGCCAAATTGGGAGCCTATTATGGGGTCGGCCGTGCTTTCGTCATCCTCTATGCGATTTGCCAGTTCTTTGGCCAGGCGGCAACTCTCGCCATTTCCATTGACGCGCCCATCAAGTTCCTCCTGAGTGACGTTGATCCGAAATTCGTACCTCATTCCTTCACGAAAATCAATGAAAAGGGCATTCCTGTAAGCGGATACAAACTGACGGGCATCCTCGTCAGCATCCTCATCATTGTCCCGGCACTCGGCATTGGCGATATGACAACGCTTTATATCTGGCTCCTGCGCCTGAATGCCATCTGCATGCCTCTTTCCTACCTGTGGGTCTTCCTGGCCTATATGGCACTTAAACGGGCTAAAAAAGCGTACAGCTCTTCCTATTATCTTACAAAGAGCAAAGGCACCGGCTTTATGATTGGTTTCTGGTGCTTTGCCCTGACGACCTTTGCTTCCCTCATGGGCATGGTTCCTTACGGTGTGGAGATGTATTCTTCCACCTGGTGGTTCCAGATGATCATGAACGTCGTAACGCCGGTCATCCTCCTCGGAATTGGCTTTATTTTCCCAATCCTTGCTCGCCGCGAACGGGAAAGATTGGGTGAGACTGCATAATCTCAATCATTTAACTCTGCACACAAATCGCTCTGATTTGATGAAAACCATGAGCCCATTGCTTTGGAAAAATATCCGAAGCAATGGGCTCATGGCGTTTTGCAGGAAGGGACGTACTGCAGATGGAAACGGCGCCATGCTTCTTATCCACGGCCAACCCTGGATATTTTGCTGAAAAATGCTTATGGATCTTTCCTGGTTTCGATTCGTCTTGGCAAGGCAGATCGATGTTTTGCATCAAATTCCAAGGGAAAACACAAAGGCGGGCCGTTCCATTCATTAAGGGTGGTTTGGCGCCGGACTCACAGTCTTTTAGCACCACAGCTCCACAGTATCAAGGCCGTCTTTTTAGCTTTTTCCTTGGCCGCTTTTCCCCTCCTTTGTCCTTATCGTCACCTTGACAATCTTGCCCAATTTTGCTATATTGTTCGGAGCGCAATGAAGGGGTTGGCATCCCTGAGCGACTGCACCACAAGAGAGGCTGCCTTGGCAGCAAACAGGGTGGAACCGCGGAAGTCACTCCCGTCCCTGTAATGTAGATGATTCTCGTCTATATTGCAGAGACGGGAGTTTTTGTTTAGGAGGAGAAAACCATGAATTTTCAAGACATCATTTCGGCGCTGAGTGCCTATTGGGGGCGTCAGCAATGCATCAACTTCCATCCTTATGACGTAGAAAAGGGGGCTGGGACCATGAACCCCGCAACCTTCCTTCGCGTCTTGGGACCGGAGCCGTGGAACGTGTGCTATGTGGAACCGTCCCGCCGTCCGGCTGACGGCCGTTATGGCGACAACCCGAACCGCCTTTATCAGCACCATCAGTTCCAGGTCATCATGAAACCGTCTCCAGACAACATTCAGGAACTCTATCTTGAAAGCCTGCGCGAACTAGGGATCCATCCCGAAGAACACGATATCCGTTTTGTCGAGGACAACTGGGAATCGCCGACCCTGGGTGCCTGGGGCATGGGCTGGGAAGTTTGGCTTGACGGAATGGAAGTGACGCAGTTCACCTACTTCCAGCAGGTTGGCAGCCTGGATATCAAACCGGTCGCTGTTGAAATTACGTATGGTCTTGAACGCCTTGCTATGTATATCCAAGGTGTGGAAAATGTTTATGATATCAAATGGGTGGGCGATGTGACCTACGGCGATGTGTACCACACAAACGAAGTGGAACAGTCCTGCTACAGCTTTGATATTGCCGACACGGACCTGCTCTTTGACCTCTTTGACAAATACGAAAAGGAAGCCAAACGGGTCCTGTTAACGGGGAACATCCATCCGGCTTATGATTATGTGCTCAAATGCTCCCATACGTTCAACCTTTTGGACGCGCGGGGCGCAATCAGCGTTGACGAACGGACCAACTACATCGGCCGTGTCCGCGCCCTGGCCCGCCTGTGTGCAGCGGCGTATGTAGAGCAGCGTGAAAAGATGGGATTTCCTATGCTGAAGAGAGGGAACAACTAATGGCTACGTTATTATATGAAATCGGAACGGAAGAAATGCCGGCCCAATACATGCCGGGAATCTTGAACAATTACAAGGAACTGGCAGAAACCAAACTCAAGGAAGCCCGCATTCCTTTTGAAAAAGTAAGCGTCTATGGAACGCCGCGCCGCATGGCCTTTGTTGCCGAAGGCGTTGCCGACCGTCAGGAAGATATGACGACAGAGAGCAAAGGCCCGTCCCTTAAGATTGCCTTTGATCCAAATGGCAATCCGACGAAAGCCGTAGAGGGCTTTGCCCGCGGTCAGGGTGTGGAGGTCTCTGCCCTTGAAAAACGGGATGGCTATGTTTATGCCATCAAACACACCCAGGGCGGTGAAACCAAGGCCCTGCTGCCTGCTTTATTGGATGATATTCTCCACAGTCTGTCCTTCCCGAAGACCATGCGCTGGGCTGACTATGACTTCGGGTTTGTCCGTCCTTTCCACTGGATGGTGGCCCTTCTTGACAGTGAGGTCATTCCTGTTGAAGCAAACGATGTCAAAAGCGGCAATGTGACCCGCGGCCATCGCTTCCTGGGCAGCCGGACCATTACGATTCCTTCGGCAGAGACTTATGTAAAGACCCTCGAAGAAAACTTCATCATTGTCGACGTGGAAAAACGCCGTGCCCTCATCAGGGAACAAATCGAAGCGTTGGGCAAAAAAGCCGGCGGCCATACGGCGATTTCCGAAGACCTGCTGGATGAAGTCACCTATCTTGTTGAATATCCGACGGCCCTTTGCGGTTCCATTGATGATAAGTACCTAAAGCTCCCGAAAGAAGCTGTCATTACACCGATGCGCGACCATCAGCGTTACTTCCCTGTCCTTGATGACAGCGGCAAGCTTTTGCCCTATTTCATTACGGTCCGCAACGGCAACCGTGAACATCTTGACATTGTGACCCACGGCAACGAACGCGTCCTCCGTGCCCGTCTTGACGACGCGGTCTTCTTCTTTGAAAATGACCGGAAAAAGAGCTTGGAAGCGCATCGGGAAGCCCTGCACGATGTGGCCTTCCAGCGCGGCATGGGAAATATGTACGAAAAAACGGAACGCCTCGAAGCCCTTACGAGCTACCTTGCCAAGGAATCGGGCGTTGCCGCCGATGAAAAAGCCCTTGTCCGTGCTGCCCGCCTCAGCAAAGCTGACCTTGTGACCGGTATGGTTACGGAATTTACGGAACTGCAGGGGACCATGGGCCGTGAATATGCCCTCCTTGACGGCGAAGGCGACACGGTCTCGACGGCCATTGGCGAGCAGTACATGCCGCGCTTTGCCGGCGATGAACTGCCCCAGACGAATGAAGGCCGTCTCCTTGCCATTGCCGATAAACTGGATAACATCACGGCAACCTTCAGCCGCGGGGAAGCCCCGACCGGGTCCCAGGATCCCTATGCCCTGCGCCGCCAGGCCCTGGGTATCCTCAATATCGTCACCGACGGAAACATCCACTTTGCCCTTACAAGGGCCATCAAGGAAACCTTGAGCCGCCTGCCCAAAACCGATCAAAGTGAAGACAAACTTGCAGCCGATATTGTTGAATTCTTCGCCCAGCGTTCCAAGAACATGATGCTTGATCGCGGCGTTCGGTATGATATTGTCGATGCCGTCCTTGGTGCCGAAGGCCGGGATGACCTGTGCGATGCTTTTGCTGCCGCTGATGCCCTGACAGCCTATCTCGGTACGGAAAAGGCACCGGAAACGCTCCAGGCCTTTACCCGCGTAGAAAATATCACCAAGAAAAATCGCGTCGAAGCCCCTATTTCTGAGCCCCTTTTAAAAGAGGACGCTGAAAAAGCCCTCTTTGAAGCCGTGAAAAAAGCTGCTGAAACCGTACATGGAAGGCTTCTTTCCCGTGATTTTGCCGGCGTCCTTACCGCCTGCGACAGCCTTTCTGCACCCATCAACCGTTTCTTTGATGACGTCATGGTCATGGATAAGGATGAGGCCGTAAAGCAAAACCGTCTTGCCCTCTTGACAAAGATCCGCAGTCTCATTGGCTGTGTAGGTGATGTCTCCCTTCTTGTCATGAAATAAAAACGTCACCATACTAAAAAGCCGGAAGAACCATTTTTAACAGGTTCTTCCGGCTTTTTGCACGGTGACGTCATGGTTAGAGATTGGCGTTTACTTCGTCGTATTTGCGATCCTTCTTAAAAAGGCTCACGGCGTAGGAACACATGGGCAGAATCTTGACGTGGCTGTCCCGGGCTCCCGTGACAACAGCGTCTACGAGACGGCGGGCAAGGCCTCTTCCCCCATAGGCGGGATCGACGACGGTGTGTTCAATGACCCAGACATCTCCATCAAGGGTGTAGGAACAGTACCCTACTTCCTGGTCTCCATCGTAAGCTGCGGAACGGTTATTATTTTCTTCAAAGCGTACACTGATGCGATCGTCCATGCCGTACTCCTTTCCTTGTCTAATGTTTCTAAGTGTTTTACGGCTTAAGATATTTTACACTATTTCCCCTGGTTTGGATAGAGGCAAGGCATGAAAAAAGAGCTGCCGCCCCATATGGTGGGAAGCAGCCCAAAAACTGTTTTAGAGATTCTTGAAGACGGACTGGAGGTCATCTTTGAGGTCTTCTGCATCTTCGAGACCTACGGAAAAGCGCAGGAGTGTATCCGTGATTCCCTTTTCCTTAGCTTCTTCCGCCGTCAGGTCCGCATGGGTCTGGGTGCGGGGATAGGTCATGAGGCTTTCGGCTCCGCCCAAACTTTCAGCAAATTGGATGAGGGAGATTCCTTCAAGGATTTTCTTGGCCCGTTCCGGCGTATCAACATAAAATGAAATCATGCCGCCAAAACCAGTGGCCTGTTTTTTCTGGATCTCATACCCCGGATGTTCGGGAAGGCCTGGATAAAGGACCTTTTGCACATGGGGCTGGGTCTTTAGGAAAGCAGCCAGTGTTTCCGCGTTTTTCTCGTGCTGGCGCATACGCAGGGGGAGGGTACGGAGGCTGCGCAGCATGAGCCAGGCGTCAAAGACGCTCAGGCAGGCTCCTGTTGTTTTGTAGATGGAACGAAGTTTTTCGGCGATGGTTTTTTCTCGGCTGATCACAAAGCCCGCAAGGATATCGTTGTGACCGGCTAGGTACTTCGTCCCGCTGTGCAGGACGATATCGCAGCCAAGTTCCAGTGGGCGTTGGAAATAGGGAGTGAGGAACGTATTATCGACGATGACCAAAAGCCCCTTTTTGTGGGCCAGTTCCGCCAGGGCGCGCAGGTCAGTGATTTCCATGGTGGGATTTGTCGGCGTTTCCAGATAGATGGCCTTTGTTTTAGGTGTAATGGCTTTTTCCACGGCCTCAAGGTCGCTTGTATGAAGCGCAGAAAAGGTCAGGCCATACGGTTCGTAGACGGAACGGAAGAGACGGAAGGAACCGCCATAAAGATCAAAGCCTGTAAGGATGTGGTCCCCGGATACAAAAAGACGCATCACCGCATCAATGGCAGCCATGCCGGACGAAAAGGCAAGGGCATCGACGCCGCCTTCAAGGGCGGACATGACTTTTTCCAAACGGGCATGGGTGGGATTGGATTCCCGGGTGTAGTTGAAACCCGTTGACTCTCCTACATGAGGATGGGAAAAGGTGGACGTACAGTAAATCGCCGGTGAAACGGCACCCGTTGCATCATTGGGCCCGTCTCCATGGATACAGGTTGTTTGAAACTTCATGGAAACCCCTCCTAAAACATAGATAATTAATAGGATTAAGAAGCAAAAAAAGAAACCACATCAATGATTTCCTACTACTTTACGATGAAAAAAGGCGGCTGTCAATAGAAAGACCTATGATTGGTTGGAAGAAATGGTCTTTCTTTAGTAGGGGAAAACGGGTGGGGCGTTTTTGAATAGGCGTGCTGGAAGGCTTCCGCCTATTGAGTAAGGATAAAGGCGGGGCGGGGGATGTTCACACGTCCCTTCATGTGATATAATCATTAGATGTTAAAAGTATAGACAGGCGGTGAGACCATGAGTATTACAGCGAAAGATGTCAAACATATCGCAACTCTGTCGAGACTCAATGTGCCGGCAGATGAGCTGGAAAAATTCGAGGACCAGTTCAACCAGATCCTCAATTATGCGGAAATCCTGAAACAAGTCGATACGACGGGAATTGAACCTTCTCCTTATGTCCTTCCGACGAGCAATGTCTTCCGTGAAGATGTGCCCCAAGAAGGGCTCTCCCACGAGGACGCCATGAAAAATGCACCGGAAGAACATGATGGCGGCTTTAAGGTACCCCGCGTCATCGAATAAGAGGAGGAAGCACTGTGACGTTATATAATGAAACTGTTCACGATCTCCATGAGAAGCTGACCCAAAAAGAAATCAGCTCCGTGGAACTGACCGAAAAAGTCTTTGAACGCATTGACAAAGTCGAAGACAGTGTCAATGCATACATTACCTTGGATAAAGAAGGGGCCCTGAAGAAAGCCCGCGAAGTCGATCAGAAGATTGCCGCCGGTGAGGCCATTAAGCCGCTGACGGGGATTCCCGGCGCCATCAAGGACAATATCAGCCTCAAGGGTATGCGCCTGACGTGTGCTTCAAAGATCCTGGAAAACTTTCAGCCCGTCTACGATGCCCACGTCATTGAAAATCTCCGTAAGGATGATACGGTCTTTATCGGTAAGACCAACATGGATGAATTTGCCATGGGTTCCACGACGGAAACAAGTTATTTCAAAGCCACGTCGAACCCTTGGGACCTTACCCGCGTACCGGGCGGTTCTTCCGGCGGCAGTGCCGCTGCCATTGCAGCTGGCGAAGCCATTTGGTCCCTTGGCAGTGATACGGGCGGTTCCATCCGTCAGCCTGCTTCCTTCAATGGCTGTGTAGGGATCAAACCGACCTATGGCCGTGTTTCCCGTTATGGCTGCATTGCCTTTGCTTCTTCCCTTGACCAGATTGGGCCAATCACGAAGGATGTGACCGATGCGGCGATTGTCCTTAACACAATCTGCGGCGTAGACGCCCACGATTCGACCAGTGCAAATGTCCCTGTGCCTGATTTCACGAAAGCCCTGAAACAGGACGTAAAGGACATGGTCATCGGCCTTCCGAAGGAGTTCTTTGGCAAAGGGACCGATCCCAAAGTCGCTGAACAGATCAAATTGACGGCTAAAAAATATGAGGAACTGGGTGCGAAAGTCGTTGAAGTTTCCCTGCCTCATACGGAATATGCCGTCATCACGTATTATATCATCGCACCGGCAGAAGCTTCGGCTAACCTTGGCCGTTTTGACGGTGTTCGTTACGGCTTCCGCGATCTTTCGGCCAAATCGGCTCCGGAAATGATGGCTGCCACCCGTACGGAAGGCTTTGGCGAGGAAGTTCGCCGCCGCATTATGCTTGGGACCTACGTCTTGAGCTCCGGTTATTACGACGCTTATTACAATAAAGCCATGCAGGTCCGTACCCTCATCCGTCAGGACTACCAGAAGGCCTTTGAAACCTGTGACCTCCTGCTTACCCCGACGAGCCCGGTCGTTGCCTATTCGCTTGATGCCAAGATGGACCCCCTGACGGTCTATATGCTTGATGTAACGACCATTCCGGTCAACATGGCCGGCCTGCCCGGTATCTCCATTCCCTGCGGATTTGTGGATGGCATGCCCGTTGGTGCCCAGCTCATCGGTAAACCGCTTGGCGAGGAAACCCTGCTGCGCGCCGCTTACACCTTTGAACAGGCTACGGAATTTCACAAAGCCGTGGCGCCCCTGGGAGGTAAGAAATAATGACTGAATATACTACTGTAATTGGTCTTGAAGTCCATGCCGAACTGAAGACGAAGACCAAAGCTTTCTGCTCCTGCTCCACTGCCTTTGGCAGCGAACCGAATACCCATGTCTGCCCTGTCTGCCTTGGCATGCCTGGTGCTCTGCCGGTCATGAACAAGCAAATGGTTGAATTTGCCCTGCGGTTTGCTCTGGCCGTCAACTGCGATATCCAGCACTACAGCAAGTTTGACCGGAAAAACTATTACTATCCGGATCTTGCCAAAGCCTACCAGATTTCCCAGTTCTATCAGCCCATTGCTTTGGGCGGTCATGTCGATGTCAACGTAAATGGTGAAACCAAGCGCATTGGCATTACGAGAATCCATATGGAAGAAGATGCTGGGAAGCTCGTCCATTCCGGTGCTACCATTTCAACGAGTGACTCTTCCGCTGTTGACTATAACCGTGCCGGTGTGCCCCTGATCGAAATCGTTTCCGAACCGGATATGAGAAGTGCGGCTGAAGCCCGCGCTTACATGGAAAAACTCCGTTCCTACCTGCAGTACACGGAAGTCTGCGATGGAAAGATGGAAGAAGGGTCCATGCGCTGCGATGCCAATATCTCCATCATGCCTGTAGGCAGCAAGGAATATGGTACCCGTGCAGAAATCAAGAACCTGAACTCCTTCAAAGCCTTGGAACGGGCCATTGAGTATGAAGTCCAGCGTCAGAAAGAGATCCTTGAAGACGGCGGTCACGTCGTCCAGGAAACCCGTACGTGGGATGATGCCCAGGGCATGACCTTTTCCATGCGTTCCAAGGAAGAAGCTCATGATTATCGCTATTTCCCAGAACCGGACCTTGCACCCATCATCATTGATGATGCCTGGATTAAAAAGGCCAAGAGCGAACTGCCCGAACTCCCTGATGCAAAGAAAGATCGCCTCATGAAGGAAAAGGGCCTCGATGAATACAATGCTGAACTCATCGTATCGGATAAGAAATTTGCCGCTTACTTTGATGAAGCCGCCAAAGCAACGGAAGATGCCAAGAGCGTAGCCAACTGGATGCTCGGTGACGTATCGGCTTATCTTAATGCCAATAACGTGACCATTGGCGATTTCCCCGTTTCTCCGACCCATCTGGGGGAAATGGTCAACCTCATCAACAAAGGCGTCCTTTCAAGCAAGCTTGCCAAGAAAGTCTTTGTGGAAATGCTCAAGACCGACAAAGCCCCGGCTGCCCTTGTTAAGGAACTGGGCCTTGAACAGGTGAGTGACGCTGGCGCTATCCAAGCCATGGTCGACGAAGTCCTTGCTGCCAATCCGCAGTCTGTTGCCGATATCAAAGCGGGTAAGGATAAAGCCATTGGCTTCCTTGTTGGACAGATCATGAAGAAATCCCGCGGCAAAGCTAACCCGGGCATGGTCAATCAGATGATCAAGAAAAGCATTCTCGGCTAAATGAAATAATAAATAACGGCATCCCAAGGAATTGGGATGCCGTTATTTGTATGGGAAGGAAAGGCGCGATAGCGGAAGTTCGAGAAACATGCCTAAGGAGGATTACGTTCCGCCCCTTTCAAAAGGGCGGTTTGGCGACGGGCATTTCAGCCTTTTCATGGCCTCGCGCCGGAGTGCAGCATCAGGAATCTGCCTATCTTTACGCGTTTGCAATTTCCGCTATTTCCATGGTTCTAGGAATGAATTGGCAGGCACTTCCACGCAAATCTGGGAGGCATCCTTTAGCGGTACCGCTCTATTCGGCTTGTGCGCCTTCCTGTTTTAACTTACAACTCAAAACTGATAACCCACAACAGACCCTGTCCTCCATCGTGAGACGGATCTCCTGTGATACGGCATGAGCCCATTGCTTCAGAAGAATCTTTTCTAAAGCAATGGGCTCACGTTCTTCATCAAAGCGGAGAGGTCTTTGCTCCGCGTAAGATCAACCATGCGTCGTCAGATACACCCCTACAAAAATCACACCTGCTCCGATAATCTGGAGCAGTCCAATGGGATCTGCAAAAATAAGATACCCGGCCACCATTCCCATGACGGGCGTGAAGTTCAAAAAGACGGAACTGACGCTGGGACCGACGTTCTTGACGCCGATGTTCCAAAAGACGTTGGCGGCAATTCCCCCAAAAAGGGTGATATAAAGATAGGAAAGAAAGGGAACAGGCGGCAGAGGGGAAAGGATAAGGGTATGTGAAAAAATCCCATAAATCGCGGTTCCGGCTGTTCCACAAAGACTGCACCAACCAAGGGCCGTAAGTACGTCCATGTGGCCCGTCAGCTTTCGGGAAGCAAGGCTGTAAAAGGCCCAGGCTAACTGGGACGCAATGCAGAAGACGTCGCCTATATTGAAGCTCAAGGTGCGGATCATGTCAAAATTCCCTTTGGTGATGATTGCAAGGACGCCGCCAAAGGAGAGCAGGATGCCCAGCCACTGTTTCTTGGAAAAGGTTTCGTGGAGGATCAGGCAGGCGCAGACCGACGTAATGGCTGGTGTTGTAGCCGTAATAAGGGTGCTGTTTGTCACCGTCGTGAACTGGAGACCGTGGAACTGGAGCACGGAGTTGAGCATCTGTCCATTGATGCCCATAAAAACAATCCACGGCCAATCTGCCTTGCGTGGGAAAAGCTTAGCCGTGTCCCGGCCGAGACGGAAGTATTGGTAAAAGAGGATCACCATCCCGACGACGAGGAATCGGAAGGTCGTAATGGTTGCTGGCGTCCAATGGGGGAGCAGCCATTTGAGCGTAATGGGCTGGAATCCCCACAAAAGCCCGATGAGGGCCAAGAGGATATATGTTGCATTCGTGCTGATGGTCATCGCCCCCTTTGGTATCATAGAGGCATTATATCACAGAAGGCGTTGAAAAAACGGATGGGGGCTATTTATCTTTCCGATAATATGGCGGCAGCATGAATCCATTCCCTTTATTGAAAAACGAGGAAAGAAAGCCCAAAATGACTTGACTTTTCCCCCTTCATATAGTAAATTTATAGGGCTGAATCTAATTTTAGCACTACCGCCCGGAGAGGTTCCGAAAACTCCGGAAGGAGTACCGTATTCGGCGAGTCTTGGAATGAGGGAGGTGCATCTGAATGTACGCTATTATCCGTACTGGTGGTAAACAGTATCGTGTCAGCGAAGGGGATGTCCTGGAAGTTGAAAAACTGAACGTCCAGGAAGGCGACGAAGTCGTTTTCGATGACGTCCTGACCGTTGTAAACGATGGGGATGTCAAGGTTGGCAAACCGACTGTAGAAGGCGCTAAAGTCACTGCAAAGGTTGCTGCTCAGGGCAAAGCTGATAAAATCTTTGTTTTCAAATACAAAGCAAAGAGCAACTATCGCAAACGCCAGGGTCATCGTCAGCCCTTCACCCGCGTTGAAATTACTTCTATCGAAGCATAAGCCATGATCAAAGTCGATATTTACGAAGATGATCAAGGAAAGATCAGGGAATACCGTGTATCGGGCCATGCCGATTCAAATCCAGAGGGATTTGACGAAGTGTGTGCCATGGTTTCCCTCACATCCCAGGTCCCGGTACTTGGGATGGAGCAGGTCCTTTCCCGTACGCTGGATTACAGCGTCGACGAAGAAAACGGCTTGCTCTGCGTCAGACTGGTTGATGCGCCCGATGATAAAACCGAAGTCCTCCTGCGGACCATGGTCCTGGGACTGAAGGGCATTCAAAAGGCATATTCCGACTATCTGGCTATCGAGGAACACAGGAGGTGAGTTTAGTGTTCGAATTAATCCTGCAATTACACGCTCATAAAAAAGGTTCTGGTTCCACTCACAACGGTCGTGACTCCAACGCTCAGCGTCTGGGCACGAAAGCTCATGATGGTCAGTTTGTAACGGCTGGCTCCATCATCGTCCGTCAGCGTGGTACCCGTTTCCATATGGGGAAAAACGTTGGGATGGGTAAGGATTACACCATTTTCGCAAAGGTTGACGGTAAAGTCGCTTTTGAAAGATGGGGTAAGGATCGCCGCATCATCAGCATCGTTCCTGTTGAAGCGGAAGCTTAATTCCAAAATGAAAGACTGCTGCTTAGGCGGCGGTCTTTTTTTTTACCTCAAAAAGATGGGGAAAAAGAGGAATTGAGATAGGCCATTTAGTTATATGCTTATCTATGATACAATTATATAAAAAAGAATAAATAAATAACAAATTATACGTAGTTACTAGGAGAGGAGTCCCACCATGCATCGAAAAAAACATCATGCTGCAGAATCTTAGCCGCCCTTGTCATTTTGAGCCTTTACACAGGCAGCGTCTATGCGGAGGAACATACGTACGGTACCATCGCGGGCCCGGATCAGGTCAGTGCGACTGATGACGGCGACATCACGGCCGAAGGTATCAATGGCTGGCACTGGGAATGGACCGATCCCGCTACAGGTGAGACCTATAAAAATGATTACACAGGGGAACTGACCGTTGGGAACGGCACGGGAACGGAAACCGTGACTATCCAAAAGGGAATCAGCACCCAGCAATCCGACGTGGCCGTCCATGGGAAAAATATGACCATCGGTGCCGATTTTTCCAGTGGCTCCCGTATTTCCGTCTATTCCGAAGGAAAGAAGATTTCCCTTGGTGACGCGGGCTATACGGAATCCATGACCTTGAATCAGGTTTCCCTGGCAAAGGGTGCCGCCTTTGAAGCCAAAGCGACTGGCAACGTGACCTTCGAAGGCATTGGAGCTTTTCCTAATGGCGGCGGTGCCGTTCAGGCTGTCATCGATGCGGGAACGGTGACAGTCGCGCCGGTCAGGGGCGGCCAAGCGGCCTTCCAGATTTTTGGCGGCTCGTCCGTCAATGTCCACGCCAAAGAAGGGCTGGACTTCAAGGCTCCCAGTGACGGAAGCGGCAATAAGGCCACCCTCTATGTCCAGGATGGGAGTGCATCTTTTACGACGGACGGCGGCACCGTTTCTATGGACGGCTGGGAAATCCGGTCGCTCGATGGGTATAATTTTGAAACTGGAACAAACAATCCGTCCCGTGTTGTCATTGACGGTGCGGCCCGGTTTGATGTCAAAAATACGGTTCTTTCCACGAAGGACAGTGATGTAAGTTTTGGCTCCAATGCAACGGGCGGCACCATGCAGTTTGACGGCGTCTATACCTTGGGAACGAGCGAAAGCACCATTGGCAGCGCCAAGGTAGATCAGCTTTCTATTGACGTCATGAATACGGATCAATCCGGTTCGGCACTCACCCTGCGGGCAAAGGACATGACCCTTGGCAAAGAGGCAGAAGAAAGTAAGAGCCGCATCGGCGGCTCAGGAAGACTCACCGTGGAAGCGGGCAATGACGTAACTATCTACGGAACGGTGATGACAAATCAGCCATCTTATTATACCAAGGAAGCCAGTGTATCCATTACGGCGGGCGGCGATGTGACAATTGACGCGCCGAAACCTTCCTACGGTTCACCTGCCGCAATTTCCGCAAATGGCGGGACCATCTCCATCGTTTCCGGTGGGGACCTTACGGCATCGGGAAATATTGTAAGCTCCTACGATTCTTCCATTATGTTCCAGGGAGCCAACATTTCCGCCGGGGAAATAAAGGGCGGAAATACGGAACTTGTCATGAAGGCTGTGGATAAAGACGGACATAAAGGGACCATTAGCGTCGAGACAATCAGCACCTACCGCAATAAGGCAAGTAACAAGACGACAACCCTCCAAATGGAAGCGGAAACGGTCAATATCCAAAATGCCGCGCCGGCCAATCCTACTGTCCGGTCCATTATGCTCAATGATAGCGGCAGCCTATCCATCAAGGCGGATACCATTACGGCCGAAGGTTATTCTGCGACAGGCGGGTCTACAGGTGAGCTTCTGGCAACGAAAAAACTGGTCATCACGCGGGGCAGCGATAGCGTGGATGATTTTAATGGATTGGACCAGCGGGCCGCCATCATTGCGGTAGATGGAGCCCATACCTTTGGAACGGAAACGGCGGACGTGAGTGTCGAAGGAGTGACGAAAATCAATGAGAACGCGACGGTGGCCCTTGACGGGAAGAGCGTGACCCTTACGGCAACCGGCGAAGACGCTGCACTTTATTCCCAAGGAAGGACGCGGGTTGGTTCCGATCAAACGGAAAAGACCACGCTTAAAGGACGGGTCGATTCGCTTGGTTCTAACGGAACGGCCGTTTTGGGACAAAAAATCACGATGGAAGATACGGTCAATGCGTACGGAAAAGTCGATGTTGGTTCTGCGGTGACAAGGCTCCTCACTCTTCAAAAAGAAGCAGCTTCCCTCAATGAAGACGCGGTGCTTACCCTTACGGGGGAGACTGTCGATGCGGCAGAAGGCATTGCGGCAAAAAATGGCGGCTTGACCGATGTTAGCGCAAGGAACCTCAAGGGAACCCTGAAGACGGTAGCAGAAGGGACTCTTTCTGCCAGCGTAACGGGCACCTTTACGGGAAAGACGGAAGACGAAGCCGGCACGATGACGGTCACTCTCAACCCGGGCGCTCTTTGGAAGAATACGGGGACGAGCACGGTCGCGACCGTCCATGCCGAGAACGGCATCATTCGTCCTGATGGAGGAGCGGCTCTTACTATTGGCACCTACGACGGGAAGAACGGTGCTCTGGACCTGAAAGACGGCAAAGGCGGCGAGACGGTAACTATTGGGACCTATAGCAATGAGAACGGCACGGTTCTCCTTGATGTGGACCCAACAAAAAATTATGGCGCCGATACGCTCACCGTTACGGAGGGCTTTACCCAAAAGGCCATCATTTCCCTTGAAAAGACAGACCCCAATGTGTACTGGACAAATGCCGTTCAAGGGACGGTCATTGCCCATACGATGGGCGCCAGTCTTTCTTCCGTCAGCTTACTTTCTGATACGGAAGAGCAGCCCCTGCACTTTGTTACGCTTCATTTGGGCGAAAAGGCCACGAATGATGGAAGCGACATCTATATTGATTGGCTAGAGAAAAAGGAAACCCTGAATGGGCATCACACGTCGACCGTGGATGGCCTTGCTGGTGCAAGAACGACGGACTATCTGCTGTGGCGAGGGGAAATGGATGCCCTGACGCGCCGATTGGGAGGCGCTGCAGCAGAACCCAAAACCCTTCATGGCATTTGGGCCCGTACGGGCGGAAGCAAGCTCAGCCATGATGGCGAATTTGGGAGTGCTGTCAAAACCAATCGGTATGAAGTGGGCTGTGATATCTACGATCACGAAACGGAGAAGGGCCGCCAGCTGCAGGGCATTGGCTTTTCCTACCTTAAAGGTGATGCGTCCTATGACTACGGCACAAGTGATCTTAAGGGCTATACCTTGGGCCTTTATGATACGGTCCTTAAAAAGGATGGCGAGTATTGGGACTTCAGTTTCAAACTGCAGCGCTTTGCCAATGACTATCGCTACACTGGCCTTGATGCGCATCATACAGGTTCCTATGATGCCACAGGTGCCCTTTTGGGAGCGGAATATGGCGTGAAAAAAGCCTTGGGTAAAGGATTCTTCCTGGCGCCGGAAGTGCAGCTTACTGCAGGCTGGCTGAAACGGGAGTCCTTTACCGATGAAAGCGGTGTCAGTGTCGAGTCTGATACGGTCCGCACGGCTGTGAGCCGTCTCGGGATCCGGACGGGTTATGAAGATGAAAAAATAAGTGCGTACGTGAGGGCTGATTGGTACCATGATTTTGGCGGGGCCTTACAGGATACCTTCGCTTATGGCAGGGACCGCCTCACCATCCATGATGACTACCGTGATACATGGTTTGAATATGGACTTGGCGCCAGCGTCAAAGTGACGGACGCCTTGGACCTTTATGGCGAAGTCACTCGCGGTTCCGGTGCTAGCTTTGATAAGGAATGGAACTGGAACGTGGGCCTACAATATCATTTCTAATGAAGAAAAAGAGACGGAGAGAGGGGAGACCCTTTTTAACCGTCTCTTCCTGTCTTGATAAGACCATAAGACACGGCGCCAAACCTTGTCCTTTGGAGTGGGCGCCGAATTGATTTTTCGATAACACGGTCCTGCGACCGGCTATGGAGCAGGAGCTCCACACGCAGCGGCATGTTTCCGGGCGAATGAAGTTCCACCCCTCCAGTAGGGAGGCTTGGGGCGGCGCACCATGGTCTTTCCTCCATCTTTCACAAAAATATTTTTCTTTAAAACTCCTTGCAATAACCTAAAATACATGGTACAATATCAATCCATGAAATTTTATTTACTAGCAGGATTATAAGGTTTCGCGAGTGCTCAGTGGTTGGACATCGCGTTCCGATCGTTTGGTTGAGAGGAGCACGAAATGCTGACTGAGGGAACTTGGTTTTTACAAGGCTAATCAAAGATTCATTTTGATTGTGGGCCTTGTTTTTTTGTGTTAAAAAACCTGCAGGATGTAAAGGAGTGAGAACCCATATGTTGTTCAAGCCGGTTCATAATGGCAACCGTAAAAGGTACAGCTATGCCAGAATCAAAGAAGTCCTGAAGATGCCGCATCTGATTGACTTGCAGAGAAAATCCTATGAGTGGTTCATCAGGGAAGGACTTCATGACGCGTTCCAGGACGTATCGCCTATCAAGGATGCTACAAACAGCCTGGAACTGAGTTTCGAGAATTTTACCATCGGCGATCCGAAGTATGATATCGAAACTTGCAAGGAAAAAGATGCAACCTATGCGGCTCCTTTGAACGTAGACGTCCGTCTGCTTTATAAAGATACGGGCGAAATCAAGGAATCGACTGTCTTTATGGGCGATTTCCCCCTTATGACCGATACGGGGACCTTCGTCATCAATGGGGCAGAACGTGTCATTGTCAGTCAGCTTGTCCGCAGCCCTGGCGTCTATTATGCCAAGGACATGGATCCAATGGGTAAGTTCCTCTACGGGACCACAGTCATCCCGAACCGCGGGGCCTGGATTGAATATGAGTCCGACCTTAACAGCATCATTTATGCCCGTGTGGACCGGACGCGCAAACTGTCTGCTACGGCCCTCCTGCGTGTTATGGGTCTGCCGACAAATGATGATATCATCAGTGTCTTTGGGGAGCATCCTTATCTTGTGGCCACCCTTGCCAAGGACACAACAAAAAATGAAGATGATGCCCTTCTGGAAATCTATCGGAAGCTGCGTCCGGGCGAACCGGCCAACCTTGAAAACGCGGAACAGCTCATCTATAATCTTTTCTCCGACAATCGCCGCTATGACCTGGCAAATGTCGGCCGTTACAAGATCAATAAGAAACTGGGCTGGCGTCATCGCCTTCATGGCAAGACCCTTGCCGAAGACCTGTGCGCTGAAAACCCGGATGGTACGAAAGGGGCCGTGGTCCTTCCTGCAGGGACGAAGATTGGCGATGCTGAAATCGATACCATCGAAAAGAGCGGTATCTTTGCCGATGAGGGCTATGCCATCGTCTACGTCAAGTTCCAAGAACATGCGGAACGCATGATCGTAACAAAGGATATTGAAGCTTCCGTACGGACCATTACGCCGGCCGATGTCATTGCTTCCTTTGGCTATCTCCTGAACGTCATTGATGGCATGGAAGGCAAAGATGATATCGACCATCTGGGCAACCGCCGTGTCCGCTGCGTTGGCGAACTCCTGCAGAACCAGTTCCGCATTGGCTTGTCCCGTATGGAACGTGTCATCCGTGAACGCATGACCATCCAGGATGCTGACGTCATCACCCCGCAGGCCCTCATCAACATTCGTCCGGTCGTTGCGGCTGTGAAGGAATTTTTCGGCAGCAGCCAGCTGTCCCAGTTCATGGACCAGAACAACCCGCTTGCCGAACTGACGCATAAACGCCGTCTGTCTGCTTTGGGACCTGGCGGTCTTTCCCGTGAACGTGCCGGCTATGAAGTCCGTGACGTCCATCCTTCCCATTACGGCCGTATGTGCCCAATCGAGACCCCTGAAGGTCCGAACATCGGCCTAATCGGTTCCCTGGCCGCCTATGGCGTGATCAACCGGTATGGTTTCATTGAGACCCCATACCGCAAGGTCGATAAGGTCAATAAGCGCGTTACCGATGAAATTGTCTATCTGACGGCTGATGAAGAAGATAACTATGTTGTTGCCCAGGCCAACGAACCGCTGACCGAAGACAACCATTTTGTGAATACCCACGTCACCTGCCGTGATAAGAACGAAGTCCTTGCGATTCCGCCGGAACGGGTTGACTTCATGGACGTTTCGCCTAAACAGGTTATGTCCATTGCAGCTGCCCTGATTCCTTTCCTTGAAAACGATGACGCCAACCGTGCCCTCATGGGTGCGAACATGCAGCGTCAGGCTGTGCCTCTGCTCAATCCAAAGGCACCTGTTGTTGGTACGGGGATGGAATATAAGATCGCTGTTGACTCCGGTGTCTGCATCCTGGCTAAACATGCTGGTACGGTCAAGTATGTCAGCGGTGACAAGATCCTCATCACCCGTGATGATGGAAAAGGCATCGATGAATACAATGTCCTGAAATTCAAACGGTCCAACCAGAGTACCTGCGTCAACCAGCGACCCATCGTCTTTAAAGGCGATAAGATCGAAGAAGGTCAGGTCCTTGCTGATGGACCGGCAACAGATCATGGTGAACTCGCCCTTGGCCGCAACGCCATTGCTGCCTATATGCCTTGGGAAGGCTACAACTACGAAGACGCCGTCCTCCTCAGCGAAGACCTCGTCAAGGAAGATGTCTTTACCTCCATCCATATTGAAGAATACAACTGTGATGCCCGTGATACGAAATTGGGGCCGGAAGAAATTACCCGCGATATCCCGAACGTTTCCGAAGATGCCCTGAAGGACCTCGACGAAGACGGGATCATCCGTGTTGGTGCTGAAGTCCGCCCTGGCGATATCCTCGTTGGTAAAGTCACGCCGAAAGGGGAAACGGAACTTTCTGCCGAAGAACGCCTCATCCGTGCCATCTTTGCTGAAAAAGCACGTGAAGTCCGTGACAGCTCCCTCCGCGTTCCTCATGGGGAATTCGGGATCATCATTTCCGTCAAAGTCTTTACCCGTGAAAACGGCGATGAACTGCCGCCTGGCGTCAATAAACAGGTTCGTGTCAGCATCGTTCAAAAACGTAAGATCGGCGAAGGCGATAAGATGGCAGGCCGTCACGGAAACAAAGGTGTTGTTTCCCGCATCCTGCCGCGCGAAGATATGCCGTTCCTGCCTAACGGCGAACCGGTCCAGATCGTACTGAACCCCTTGGGCGTACCGAGCCGTATGAATATTGGGCAGATCCTTGAAGCCCATCTGGGCTGGGCAGCAACCGCTTTGGGCATGCGCATTGATAACCATGACCCCAACGTCGAAAGAGACCTGCGCAAAGCTGGCTATGATTTTGATGAACTGGGCATGCCGGAAACGGTGGATGGCGCTGTTCCTGTCGCGGTTCCGGTCTTTGACTCGGCCCGTCAGGACGATATGGCCCGTACCCTCGAAGCGGCTGGTGTCGATCCCAGCGGCAAGACTGTCCTTTATGATGGCCGTACAGGGGAACCTTTTGACAACCCTGTTACCGTTGGCTGCATCTACTACCTCAAGCTTCACCATCTCGTTGCCGATAAGATCCATGCACGTTCTACCGGTCCGTACTCCCTTGTTACCCAGCAGCCGCTTGGTGGTAAGGCACAGTTTGGTGGACAGCGTTTCGGTGAAATGGAAGTATGGGCCCTCGAGGCTTATGGCGCTGCCTATACCCTCCAGGAAATCCTGACCGTGAAGTCCGACGATGTTGTTGGACGTGTAAAGGCTTATGAATCCATCGTCAAGGGTGAAAATATCCCTGAACCGGGTGTTCCTGAATCCTTCAAGGTTCTTGTCAAGGAAATGCAGGCAATCGGTCTTGATGTAAGCGTCCTCGATGAAGATGATGATGAAATCGATCTTGACGATGAGGATGAAGATATCGGAATGGGCGATATTGCCCGCGAGCTTGACATGGATATGTCCGGCAAGGTCTCCACGGCTGCCAACACCGGGGAACAAGCCCAAAGCCGCACCAATAGCGACGAAGAAGTGAGCCCCGATGAAGACCAGACGGAAGACAGCGATTTTGATGTCATTGCCGATATCGGCAACATGGGAATGGATGATTCCCAAGGCGATGACAGCGGCTCTGATGAAGAGTAGGAAGGAGTGAGTGCTCTTGTTGGACGTAAATAAATTTCATTCTATGAGAATCGGCCTGGCTTCCCCGGAAAAGATCCGTTCCTGGTCTCACGGTGAAGTCACGAAGCCGGAAACGATTAACTATAGAACCTTGAAACCGGAACGGGACGGCCTTTTCTGCGAACGCATCTTTGGCCCGACCAAGGACTGGGAATGCCACTGCGGTAAGTACAAACGCATCCGCTATAAAGGCGTAGTCTGCGACAAGTGCGGCGTCGAAGTCACGCGGGCAAAAGTCCGCCGTGACCGCATGGGCTCCATTGAGCTTGCTGCTCCTGTCTCCCACATCTGGTATTTCAAGGGGATTCCCTGCCGCATGGGCGCCATCCTTGATATTGGTCAGCGTGCCCTTGAAAAGGTCCTCTATTTTGCAAGCTACATCGTCCTTGATCCGGGCGATACAAACCTGACGAAAAAGCAGCTCCTGACAGAAGCCGAATACCAGGAAAAACTGGATGAATTTGGAGATACCTTCCGTGTCGGCATTGGTGCCGAAGCCATCAAGGAACTGCTCCACGAAATCAACGTTGAAGAACTGACGAAGGAACTGAGGGCAGCTCTCAAGACGGAGACGAGCCTCCAGAAAAAACGCAACATCGTGCGCCGTCTCGATGTCTGCGAAGCCTTCCTCAAGAGCGGCAACAAGCCGGAATGGATGATCATGGATGTCATTCCGGTCATTCCGCCGGACCTGCGTCCGATGGTTCAGCTTGATGGCGGCCGTTTTGCCACAAGCGACCTGAACGACCTCTATCGCCGCGTCATCAACCGCAACAACCGTTTGAAACGCCTTCAGGAACTGCAGGCTCCGGACATCATCGTCCGGAACGAAAAACGGATGCTCCAGGAAGCTGTCGATGCCCTTATCGATAACGGCCGTCGCGGCCGCGCCGTGACGGGTCCTGGCACGCGCCCCTTAAAGAGCCTTTCTGACATGCTCAAAGGGAAGCAGGGCCGTTTCCGTCAGAACCTTTTGGGTAAACGTGTCGACTACTCCGGCCGAAGCGTTATCGTCGTAGGTCCTGAAATGAAGATGCATCAGTGCGGCCTGCCGAAAGAAATGGCCCTTGAACTCTTCAAACCGTTTATCATGAAACGCCTTGTCGAAAACGGCACGGCAACAAACATCAAGAGCGCAAAGAGAATGGTCGAACGCGCAACGGATGCTGTTTGGGATGTTCTGGAAGAAGTCATCAAGGAACACCCTGTCATGCTGAACCGTGCCCCGACGCTGCACCGTCTGGGCATCCAGGCTTTTGAACCGATTCTGTCCGAAGGCCGCGCCATTAAACTTCATCCGCTCGTCTGCACGCCTTTCAACGCCGACTTTGACGGTGACCAGATGGCTGTCCATCTGCCGCTGTCCGCCGAAGCTCAGGCTGAAGCCCGTGTGCTCATGATGAGTGTCAATAACATCCTGGCTCCAAAAGATGGGAAACCTATCACCGTTCCGACGCAGGATATGGTATTGGGTGCGTATTATCTCACCATTTTCCGTGAAGGGGCCAAAGGGGAAGGGCGCTCCTTCATCAGTTTTGACGAAGCAAGACTGGCATACTTCAATAAGGACATCGCCCTCCAGGCTAAGATCAAGGTCCGTGTCCCCAACTCCGAAATCTATCCTGAACCGTCCGACGTAGGCGAAAGCCTTGTCACGACGAGTATGGGCAATATCATCTATAACTGCGAACTGCCGCTTGAAATGCGGTACTATTCCAAGCAGGAAGATGGGACCTGGCTTCTTGGCAAACTCATTGACAAGAAGGAACTGGGCCGCCTCGTCGCCAAGGCCCATAAACTTTACGGGAACTTTGGCACGGCCCGCGTCCTTGATACAGTCAAGAAACTCGGTTATGACAATGCTTGTCTGTCCGGTCTGTCCATTGCCGCTTCGGATATCGAAATCCCGAAGGAAAAGGGCGAAATCCTTGCGGCTGCTGAAAAAGAAGTCGATAAGGTCGAACGCCTCTTCAGCCGTGGGTTGATGAGTGAAGACGAACGCTACCGCAAAGTCATCGACATTTGGAACAAGGCTACGGAAGATGTTGCCGATGCCCTGATGAAGAACACCATGGATCAGTTCAACCCGCTCTTCATGATGGCCAACTCCGGTGCCCGCGGTAACGTACAGCAGATCCGTCAGCTCGCTGGTATGCGGGGGTTGATGGCTGACCCGTCGGGCCGCATTATCGACCGTCCGATCAAATCGAACTTCCGTGAAGGGCTGACCGTATTGGAATACTTTATTTCCACGCACGGTGCCCGTAAAGGTCTTGCCGATACGGCTCTTAGAACGGCTGACTCTGGGTACCTTACGCGCCGCCTTGTCGACGTTGCCCAAGATGTCATCGTCCGTGAAGATGACTGCGACGTAACGAACATGAACCTCGTCCGTGAACGGGCTCGTTTCTGCAAGAACGTTCTTGGTTCCAGCCAGCGCAAGCTGAAGGAATATGCCGTAGGCCGTACCCTTGCTTCCAGCGTCCTTACTGACGATGATTCCATCATTGCCGAAGCCGATACGGTGGTTACGGAAGATGTCTTTGACCGTCTCCTTGCTGCCAAGGTCCTGGAAATCCGTCTGTATCCGCTCGATGAAGAAAATGGTGAAGACGCTGAGACGCTTGCCATCAACGTCAGCGAAGACAAGGTCAAGACGGCTTTCCGTGAACATATGACCCATCACTTCCTTGATAAGGAAGTGGCGGAAGATATCCTTGATGGGGAAGGAACAGTCCTTGGCCATAAGGGCGATAAGTTCACGGCAGAGCTCATCGAAACCATTCTTGATAATGGTACGGTAAAGGAACTGAGTATCCGCAACAATGAAGTTGACGGTATCTACGTTGAAGCCATTACGGCCGGCAAGAACAAGAGCACGGTCCTGGAATCCCTCCGCGACCGCCTCGTGGGCAGAACCCTTGCCGAAGAAATCGAAGACAAGGATGGTCACGTCCTTTATCACATCAATGACTACATCACAGAAGATATGGCTGATGTCATCGCCGGCCTCCGTGAAAAAGTCAAGATCCGCAGCGTCCTTACCTGCAAATCCCACTTTGGTGTCTGCCGTAAGTGCTATGGCCGCAACCTCGCCACGGCCCGCAAGGTCGAAATCGGCGAAGCTGTCGGGACCATTGCTGCCCAGGCCATCGGGGAACCGGGTACCCAGCTTACGATGCGTACGTTCCATACGGGCGGCGTTGCCGGTGCTGACGATATTACCCAGGGTCTTCCTCGTGTCGAAGAACTCTTCGAAGCACGTAAACCGAAACATCCGGGTATCCTCAGCGAATCGGCAGGGACCGTCAGTGTCCAGGAAAAGGAAGATGGCCGTTTTGTCATCATTACCCGCGAAGATGGCACGGAAGATTCCTACCATATCCCTTATGGGGCCAAACTCCATATTGCCGATGGCAATCATGTGGAAGTGGGCGACCGCCTGACCGAAGGCTCCCTCAATCCGCACGATATCCTGCGTATCAGCGGTCCTGCCGCTACGCGCCACTACCTCGTACAGCAGGTCCTCAGTGTCTATAAATCCCAGGGCGTTGAAATCAACGACAAACACGTTGAAGTCATGGTCCGTCAGATGATGCGTAAATATCGCATTGACGATGCTGGGGATACGAAGATGCTGCCGGGCTCCGTTGTGGACATCGCGCAATTTGAAGATGAAAACGATGAAGTCATGGCAGAAGGCAAGGAACCGGCACAGGGACATCCGATCCTCCTCGGGATCACCAAGGCTTCTCTGGCAACGGATTCCTTCCTGTCGGCCGCTTCCTTCCAGGAAACGACGAGAAACCTGACCGATGCTGCCATCAAAGGCAAAGTCGATCCGCTCCTTGGTCTCAAGGAAAACGTAATCATTGGCAAGCTGATCCCGGCAGGTACGGGCATGCCCAAATACCGCAATATCCAGCTCAAACTCCATCGTCCCGATGAAGTGCAGGAGAGTATGGACAGCGAAAATGCTGATGAATAAGCTGTAAGTGAAAAGCCGCGAAGAAATATGAGTTTCTTCGCGGCTTTTGTATTTGGTGGAGTAAAGAGACTGTACAGGCAGCGACGCTGCCTCCTATAGGGGGCGGTTTGGGTCCGTGCCTTTGGGGCTTTTCTTATTATCCGAACAATACCCATTGTTTATTTTTCCGTTGACCTACTTTTTATCCTGTTTTTATCCTCTTTTTTCGTCCTTTCCTTTTTTAAACAATTCCATAATGATTGCATATTGCATACAATATACTTTCAAATTGTCCGTAATATTTCTCCTAATCCCTTGACAATGGCACCTTTTGTGTTGTATAAATAGACCAATGTTAATTATGAACAAAATAAATAAAGAAGCGTTTAATGTTCATAATATAACAGCTTTTTCCATCAAAAAAGGGAGCCTCCGCTCCCTTGTCGTGGTAATCCTATTTCTTATCCTTCATCTGCAGGTACATAGTGTTTCAGGCAGGATTTCTTGAGTCCTTCCGGAACCGGCGTCATTTTTTCTTTGACTATCCGCTGGACTTCTTTTTTTAGCGTCTGCGTCGAAGCTAGGTGAGGAAGGACGTCTTCCTCCGTAAAAAACGATGGCTCGGCGTAGTTATCGGCAAAGACGGCGATGGTTTCCACCTGTACGTGGGGAGTGCCTTCTTTTGCCAGGGTTTCCTTAAAGACGGCTTCGGATTCTTTGAGGGCCCGTACAGGATTTTTTACGATGAGACTTGACGCGTTATCCGTCACGCGCCACGTGGAATCCTGATCATGACCGTAGATGCGGTAGCCCTTATGGATGACTCTAAGGAGCAGTGCCTTCCCCGGAAGAAGGGCAATGAGATCGACGCCAGCAAGGCTGCCCTTTGGGGGCACAAAGAAATAAACCTTTTTATGGGACCCATCCCTGATGGCCTTCTTGACACGCTTCATAGCCATTTCCGGTGTACGGGCTTTCTTCATCTGGAGCCATTTCCAGCGGAACACAATAAGGCCCGTCGCAAGTACGAGGAAAAAAAGAAGGATTTCTTTAAAACTATGCAGCTTCCAGATTGTAAAATCTGGAAGGATCTTGATGACAACGTCTTCCATGACCAGACTCCTTTTTGTAGGGAGAAATTTTTACATGGTCCATTATATCAGCCTTTCTTAGTTTTTACTAGGCGCGGCTCCTTTCCAATGATATAATGGATATGTACCAAAATTCTGAAAAAGATGATTTCCCCGTCCGGGGTTTTCATACAGCGCACTCATTCTATCTAAAGGGGGACTCATTATGGCTGCAATAAATGAAAAGGAACTGTCCCGGGTGGACCGGTTCCTCAACACGATTGAACGTGTCTGCAACAAATTGCCACCGCCTGCCATCTTATTTTGTATCCTGTTTCTCATCGTGGCTTTCGTTGGGATGTTCTTTACCTTCTCTGGTTTTGGTCTTGAAAATCCCGCGACCCATAAGGTCGTCTATTCCCAAAACCTCTTTACCAAAGAAGGCGTCCAGTGGCTTTTGACCAGCATGGTGAAGAACTTCACCGGATTTGCGCCTCTGGGCCTTGTCATCACCATGACCATGGCCATTGGTTTCTGCGAAGAATCAGGCATGCTTGTTGCCATGCTGCGGCGCAGTATGAAGAACGTACCGCCTAACATCGTTCCGTTTCTCATTGCTTTTCTTGGAACGGTGGGCAACATTGCTTCCGATACGGCCATGGTCGTCATTCCACCTCTGGCTGCCCTTGTTTACATCGGTGTCAAGAAGAATCCTGTTGTTGGGATGATTGTCGGTTATGCCGGTGCCCAGGCTGGTTTTACAGCAAACCTCATGATTGCTGGTACGGACTCCCTGCTTCAGGGCCTTACGAACCAGGCCATCGATGCGTTCCTTGGTACGCCTGGGAAATTCGTTGTTGATGTCACCTGTAACTGGTACTTCATGATTGCTTCTACCTTCCTGTGCTCCCTTGTGATTGGCCTTGTTTCAACCAAGATCGTGGAACCTCGGTTCCCTGTGTATCACAGCAAAGATGAAGACGAAACCATCCAGGAAGTGACACCCCTTGAAGTAAAAGGCCTTCATCGTGCCGGTTTTGCCGTTGTCATCTATATTGTCATCCTTGCCGTCGGTTTCTTTACAGGCATTCTTTCCAAAGACGGGCACACTCTCGTCGGTTCGCTGCTCCTCAAAGGCCTCATTCCGATTCTTTTCTTCCTCTTCAGTATTGCCGGCATTACCTATGGCATCACGACGGGCAGCTTCAAATCCGTCAAGGATGTCAATAAAGCGATGGTCAAGCAAATGAGCGGTATGGGCGCCTACGTTGTTTTCTGCTTCTTCTGCGGTCAGTTCCAGGCTCTTTTCAACTGGACCCACCTGGGCACGCTCATGGCGATTTCCGGGGCTGACTTCCTCAAAGGAATCGGTTTTACGGGCCTGCCCATGTGCATCGCCTTTATCCTCATTACGGCCCTCATCAACATCTTTGTTTCGAGCGGCTCTGCCAAGTGGGCCATCCTCGCTCCGATCTTCGTTCCGATGTTCATGCTCCTTGGCTACCATCCTGGATTTACCCAGCTCATCTACCGCTTGGGCGACTCTCCGGGGAACTGCTTTACCCCGATGTCTCCCTACATTTGGATGATCCTTTCCGTGGCCCAGGAAAAATACATGCCTGACATTGCCATTGGGACCCTTATTTCCAACATGATTCCTATCGCCATCGTCCTTCAGATTGCCTGGATCGTTTTCCTCATCGTTTGGGAAACCTTGGGTCTTCCTATTGGACCGGGCGTTGGCATGCAGCTGCCTCCAGGCATCCTCTGATTGAAACAACTTTCCTTTTGGAAAAATATCTACCCGTACGCTCTCTAGTTTAAAAAAGTACTGCACTTTTCGAACATCCGGCGGAGCTTTCGTGCCTTGCCGGATATTTTTATGACACAAGGAAGGAATTGATGATGATACAGCACCAGAAAAAAACTTCACAAAAAGGCGCCCTTGCGGCCTTCATGAACCTTGTTGAACAGGGCTGCAACAAGCTGCCGCCCCCCGGCTATTCTTTTTTGCCTGCTCTTTGTCCTGACCGCCCTTTTGGGTGTCCTCTTTACGGAAATGGGAGTGCGCCTTGAAAACCCGGCCACCCACCAGATCGTCACGGCTCAGAACTTTTTCAGTAAGGCCGGTATTCAGTGGCTCCTCACAAATATGGTGAAGAACTTTACGGGCTTTGCTCCCTTAGGCCTTGTCATTACCATGACCATGGCCATTGGCTTTTGCGAGGAATCAGGGCTTTTGGTTTCCCTGCTGAATCGATCCATGCGCCGCGTACCGCCAGCTCTCGTCCCTTATCTGATTGCCTTTGTCGGGACTTTGGGCAACATCGCTTCTGATACCGCGGCTGTGGTCATCCCGCCCTTGGGTGCCCTTGTTTATTTAGGCGTCAAGAAACATCCTGTGGCTGGTATGATTGTTGGCTATGCCGGTGCAAATGCAGGCTTTACGGCAAACCTCATGGTTGCCGGTACGGATTCCCTGCTGCAGGGCCTGACAAACGAAGCCATCAAGGGCTTTTTGGGAAACCAGGACTTTGCCGTTGACGTTACCTGCAACTGGTACTTTATGGTTGCCTCGACCTTCCTTGTCGCCCTCGTGATCGGGTGGCTCTCCCAAAAGATTGTAGAACCCCGTTTTGGGACCTATGAAGGGGCCGTGGGAGGGGAGACCGTCGCTGAAATCGGGACAGCGGAAAAGCGCGGCATAAAAAACGCGGGACTTGTCGTTCTTATCTTCGTCATCATCGTCATGGCAGGCTTTTTTACAGGCATCCTTTCCAAAGATGGCCATACCCTTGTGGGCTCCCTGCTCCTTAAAGGACTCATTCCCATTCTCTTTTTTGTCCTCAGTGCAGCCGGCATTGCTTACGGCCTCACCACAGGAAAATTTGCAAGTCTAAAGGATATCAACAAAGCTATGGTCAAACAAATGAGTGCCATGGGGTCCTACGTCGTTTTCTGCTTTTTCTGCGGTCAGTTCCAGGCCCTATTTAACTGGACCCATATGGGAACCCTCCTTTCCATCAAAGGGGCGGACCTGCTCCAGGAAATCGGTTTTACAAGACTTCCCCTCAGCGTGGCCTTTATTCTCATCACGGCGCTTATCAACCTTTTTATGTCAAGCGGTTCTGCCAAATGGGCCATCTTCGCACCAATCTTTGTCCCTATGTTCATGATGCTCGGATATCATCCTGCTTATGCCCAGCTCCTTTATCGCCTTGGCGACTCGCCGACCAACTGTTTTACTCCCGTTATGCCCTATCTTTGGATGGTCCTTGCCGTGGCCCAGGAAAAATATATGCCTGATATCGCCATTGGGACACTCGTCTCCAGCCTCGTTCCCTTGGGCCTTGCCCTCCAATTCATTTGGATCATTTTCCTCATCGCCTGGACACTCCTGGGAATCCCCATTGGCCCCGGTGTCGGTGCGACGCTGCCGCCAGGGATTTTGTAAGGGAATATAATCTGTCTTAGATTTCCTATCGTGTGCACTGCCTTGCGAACATTTTGCAGGGCAGTGATTTTTTTAGCTATTTTTATCGATGATAAAATGGCCTATAAAAAGAGGAGTAGAGGAAGGCAGAAAAAGGCAATCCGTGTATAGTGATTACAATAATTGATAAAAATGGAATGAATTGCCAAAAATTGAAAGAATTATATAATCAATGATGGCTGAATGAATATAAAAAAGGAAGTCGGGAAAGACGAATAATTTTTGAAAAGAATTCATACAATGTCTCTTTGAAAAGGACAAATTAATAGAAAAATAAGGAAAATATGATATAACAAAATAAAAATCAGTTATAATAGATACAGAATCAAAAACGAAATGACCCATCATTTCAGCATCATGCACTTTATTTTTTCGTACTGCGCAGACAATATGAAAGGCGCTGACCTTCTTCAAAAGTCTGATTCGCCCTGCGATCCAGGAATCGCCATCGCGTTTTTCCCTGAACCCTTACCTTATGGATTCCCTGTCAATCCAAGGAAATTTCGCCCTGACCCTCACGGATCCTCCGCCGATGAAGCAATTGCCTGCGGATCCATCAAAGGAGGAACTTAAAAGACATGGAAAAGAAGCTGCAAGAAAAAGCAAGTCTCCTCGACCGTTTTTTGGATACGGTCGAACGGGTGTGCAATAAATTGCCACCTCCTGCCATCTTATTTGGCATTTTATTTGTGATTACGGCCATTGTTGGGGCAATTTGCACCCAGGCCGGATTCGCACTGGAAAACCCGGCCTCTCACAAACTGGTGGCGTCCCAGAACTTCTTTACAAAAGAAGGCATCCAGTGGCTTCTCACGACGATGGTGAAGAACTTTACCGGATTTGCACCGCTGGGCCTTGTCATTACCATGACCCTTGCCATTGGTTTTTGTGAAGAATCAGGCATGCTCTCCGCGCTGCTGCGCCGCAGCATGAAGAATGTACCGCCCTCTCTCGTTCCCTTTATCGTTGCCTTTCTTGGCGTCTGCGGCAACATTGCGTCCGATACGGCCATGGTTGTCATTCCGCCCCTTGCGGCTGTTGCCTATATCGGTGTCAAGAAGCATCCTGTTGTTGGGATGATGGTCGGTTTTGCAGGCGCGGAAGCGGGCTTTGGCGCTAACCTCATGATTGCCGGAACCGATTCCCTGCTGCAAGGCCTTACGAACCAAGCCATTGATGGGTTCTTTGGCAAAGCGGGAATCTTTGCTGTAGACGTAACGTGCAACTGGTATTTTATGTTTGTCTCTACTTTCCTTTGTGCTTTCATGATTGCCCTTGTTTCCATCAAAATCGTAGAGCCACGCTTTGGCAAATACGAAGGGCCCGGTGCTGATGAGGAACTGGGCGGTGTCTCGGAACTCGAAATCAAGGGACTTAACCGTGCGGGTCTGGTCATTGTCCTTTATATTGCCATCTTGGCTGTTGGCTTTTTCTCGGGTATCCTCTCTAAGGATGGACATACTTTTGTTGGTTCTCCGCTCCTTAAGGGCCTCATTCCCCTTCTCTTTATCATGTTTAGCTTGGCTGGCATTACGTACGGCGTGACAACAAAATCCTTCACCTGCATCAAGGATGTCAACAAAGCGATGGTCCATCAAATGAGCGGGATGGGTGCATTCGTCGTTTTCTGCTTCTTCTGCGGTCAATTCCAAGCCCTCTTCAGTTGGACCCATCTGGGAACCCTCCTTGCCATTTCAGGTGCTGATTTCCTCGAAACGGTTGGCTTTACAGGACTCCCCATGTGTGTCGTCTTCATTATCATCACAAGTCTCGTCAACATCTTTATGTCTTCCGGATCTGCCAAGTGGGCTATTTTCGCACCGATTTTCGTGCCGATGTTCATGCTTTTGGGATATCACCCTGGATTTACGCAATTGCTTTACCGACTGGGCGACTCGCCAACAAACTGCTTTACACCGATGAATCCCTACCTTTGGATGATTCTTTCCGTGGCACAGGAAAAATATATGCCTAAAGCGGCCATTGGGACCCTTGTCTCAAATCTGATTCCGATTGCTGTCTGCCTGCAGGTTGCGTGGATCATTTTCCTGATTGTCTGGATGACTTTGGGCCTTCCCATTGGACCGGGCGTTACGATGCAGCTGCCTAGTGGCATCCTTTAAGAGCCCTGTTTATTCCTGAGCGCTGGAGCTTTAGCTTCGGCGCTTTTTCCTGCTTTCCTGAAAAAAGCAGGGTGGGGAAGAGCCTTTCTTACTTTTTTCAAATTTTTTATAAAATCCGTTGACAAAAACGCCACTCTTCGATATAATAACGCTTGTGACCGCGTCCTAGGACGCACCAAGATTCCCCGATAGCTCAATGGTAGAGCACTCGACTGTTAATCGAGTTGTTGTAAGTTCGAGTCTTACTCGGGGAGCCA
>ENA-UEYL01000740-UEYL01000740.1-human-gut-metagenome-genome-assembly--contig:-NODE-740-length-31765-cov-4.931520_pt1 | contig 31765 bp, 29 predicted proteins | sample MGYA00242941_ERZ507946 | MGnify/ENA primary metagenome ERZ507946 (study PRJEB26167, sample SAMN06115482) | human gut metagenome | host: Homo sapiens | place: China:Guizhou | collected 2015-03-11...
GGCGGCAAGGTCATCCAGAAGATCGTGGCCGACACCGGCGCCAAGATCGACATCAACGACGACGGCTCCATCTTCATTGCCGGCGTGGACGCCGCTTCCTGCGACGCCGCCAAGAAGTGCATTGACGACATCGTCTTTGTGCCCGAGGTGGGCGCCCTGTACTACGGCCGCGTGGTGCGCCTGATGACCTTCGGCGCCTTCGTGGAGCTGGCTCCCGGCAAGGACGGCCTGGTCCACATCTCCAAGCTGGCCGACCACCGCATCGAAAAGGTGGAAGACGCCTGCAAGATCGGCGACATGATGTGGGTCAAGGTCACCGACATCGACGAAAAGGGCCGCGTGAACCTGAGCCACAAGGATGCCGTCAAGGAAATCAAGGCCAAGGAAGCCGCCGGCGAGCGCATTAAGTAATTTCTTCCCCAGCTGTTTGCGCGGGGCGGGCACATCGCCCGCCCCGCTTTCTCATTTTCCGTTCCCCCTTCCGGCCCGGCGAACGCTGCGCGTTCTGCGCCCGGCGTCTCCCTGATCGTTGCCGCACCGGAAGCCCCCTGGTTTTCCACAAAAGGAGTTGATTGCTTGGATATCATTGCCGCCATCGCCGCCGGCGGAACGGCGCCCACCGCCATCGGCATCGTTCGGGTGTCCGGCCCGGACTGTTTTTCCCTTTGCGACACCGTATTCCGCCCTGCCAATGGGCGTCCCTTCTCCGACCAGCCGCCCCGGACCATGGTCTACGGCCAGATGCTGGACGCCCAGGGGCGGGTCATCGACCGGGGCCTGGCCGTCCGCTTCCCGGGCCCCCACAGCTACACCGGCGAGGACAGCGCCGAGTTCCACTGCCACGGCTCTCCCGTGGTGCTCCAGGAGCTGCTCCACGCCCTCTTTGCCGCCGGAGCCCGGCAGGCCGGTCCCGGGGAATTCACCCGCCGGGCCTTCCTCAACGGGCGGATGGATCTCACCGAGGCGGAGGCCGTGGTGGATCTCATCGACGCCCGGACGGCCGCCGCTGCCCGCAATGCCGCCGCGCAGCTCTCCGGCAGCCTGCGCCGGGATTTCCAGACGGTCACGGACGCCCTGCTGGATGTGACCACCCGGTTCTATGCCGTGGTGGACTACCCCGACGAGGACATCCCCGACATTCACCCGGAGGAAGTGGAGGCGGCTCTGACCACCTCCGCTCAGACATTGGAGCGGCTTTTGGCCACCTGCCGCCGGGGCCGGGTCCTCAAATCCGGCGTGCGCACCGCCATCATCGGCCGCCCCAACGCCGGAAAGTCCTCCCTGCTCAACGCTCTGGCCGGATATGAGCGGGCCATCGTCACCGACATTCCCGGCACCACCCGGGACACGGTGGAGGAGTCCGTCCTCTGCGGCGGCGTGGAACTGCGCCTGATCGACACCGCCGGCATCCGGGAGACCGACGACACCGTGGAGCAGCTGGGCGTGGAGCGCAGCCGCAGGGCGGTTGCACAAGCCGATCTGGTGCTGGTAGTCGTGGATATCTCCGCCATCCCAACCCTGGAGCACGATGAGACCCTCCGCCTTGCCCGGGCCTCCGGAAAACCCTTTGTTGTGGTCTTTTCCAAGCTGGACCTGTACAAGCCGCCCTCTCATGTCGAGGTGCCGGGTACCGGCGGAGATCCGGCCGGTGCCGTGTATCTCTCCGCCGTCACCGGAGAAGGCCTGCAGGTGCTGGAGGACACGATTGCCGCGCTCTTCCCCCAGGGCAGCGTGCCCGACGGCTCCATTCTCACCAATCAGCGCCAGGAGGACGCCGCCCGCCGGGCCCTGGACGCCGTGGAACGGGCCCGGGAGGCCCTGCGGTCCGGATTCACGCCGGACGCCATCCTCACCGACGCCGAGGAGGCCCTGGACGCCCTGGGCGAACTCACCGGCCGCACCGCCCGGGAGGAGATTGTCTCCGGCATTTTCTCCCGCTTCTGTGTGGGAAAATAAGTCCCCTGTATCATTCCTGTCCCCGTAAAACGTGGTTTACAAAATCACATGACGGTGTTACACTTCCTTTAGATCGGATATTCATTTCCAGAAAGGGAGGGATGTGTCAATGAACGATCTGACCGCGCTGCTGGACCGGATGCGCACCCAGCGCCCTGTGGCCTGGGACCAGCTGCCGGACTTCGCGCTGTATATGGACCAGGTGCTCTCCTACATGGACCGCCAGGTCCTGCGCTTTGACGAGGAAGATGCCCTGACCGCCTCCATGGTCAACAACTACACCAAAAGCGGCCTGGTTCCACGGGCCGAGGGCAAGAAGTACAACCGGGAGCATCTGGCTTACCTGACGGCCATTTGCGTGCTCAAGCGGGTCATGTCCACCCGGGACATGGATCTGCTGATCCGGGAGGAACTGCGGGGAGAGCGCACCGTGGAGGACGGATACACCGCCTTCTGCGAAAGCCTGAACAGTGCCCTGCAGGCCATGGCCCAGGAGATGGAGGCCCGTCCGGAAGGCGACACGCTGGCCGACGCCGCCATTCACTTCGCTCTCATCAGCTATGCCGCCGGTCTTGCCAGCAGCCGCTATGTCTCCTTGCTGCGGGAGGAGCGGGCCGGCGAACCGGCCCATCGGAGCAAAAAAGAAAAGGAGCGCGATTGATTTATGCGGGACTATGTCATCATCACCGACAGCTGCTGCGACCTGTCCGCAGATCTGGCCCAAGAGCTGGAGCTTGAGGTCGTGCCTCTGAGTCTGCAGATGGGCGGCAAAACCTACCGCAACTGGCTGGACGGCCGGGAGCTTTCCTTCCCGGACTTTTACCGCCGCATCCGTGCCGGGGAGGCCGCTACCACCTCCGCCGTCAGCGTGGGAGATTTCGAGGAGGTCATGCGGCCCATTCTCGCCGGGGGCCGGGACATTTTGTGCCTGTGCTTCTCCTCCGCCCTGTCCACCACGTATCAATCCGCCTGCATCGCCGCCCAGACGCTCTCCGAGGAGGTGTCGGAGGGCACCGTGCGGGTGGTGGATACCCTCTGCGCCTCTCTGGGCCAGGGCCTGCTGGTATACCTGTGCGCGCAGGAAAAGCGCCGGGGCGCCTCCCTGGAGGAGCTGACCGCCTACGCGGAAACCACCCGGGGCAAGGTCTGCCACTGGTTCACCGTGGACGACCTGAACCACCTCAAGCGGGGCGGCCGGGTCAGCGCCACCGCCGCCCTCTTCGGCACCATGCTCTCCATCAAGCCGGTGCTCCACGTGGACGATGCCGGGCGGCTGATTCCCGTGTCCAAAACCCGGGGGCGCAAGGCCTCCTTGCTGGCTCTGGTGGACCACATGGCCCAAACCGCCGTGGACCCTGCAAATCAGACTGTTTTCATCAGCCACGGCGACTGCCTGGCCGATGCGGAATTTGTGGCCGACGCCATCCGCACCCGGCTGGGCGTGACGGATATTCGCATCAACTATGTCGGACCGGTCATCGGCAATCACTCCGGTCCCGGAACCGTGGCCCTGTTTTTCCTGGGCAGTGGGAGGTAACCAATGGATTGGCTGGAACTGCACATTGACACTACGCACACCGGACTCGAGCCGGTGGAGACCATGCTCTCTGCGCTGGGCATCGACGGCGTGGTCATTGACGACGAGACGGAATTCCATGATTTTCTGGAGTCCAACCGGCAATACTGGGACTATGTGGACGAAGACCTGGAGGCCTCCATGCACGGCAAGTCCCGGGTGACGTTCTATCTCCCCGCCGACGAGACGGGCTTTGCCCAGATGGGCGAGGTGCGCCTGGCCCTGGAGGATCTCAAGGCCCGGCGCAGCGACTGCGGGACCCTGCTGCTGAGTCTGGAGAACCTGCGGGACGAGGACTGGGAAAACAACTGGAAGCAGTACTATAAGCCCATGGAGATCGGCCAGCGCCTGCTGGTCATTCCCCAGTGGGAGCAGGTGGATCCCGGCCAGCGGGTTCCCCTGATTCTGGACCCGGGCCTGACCTTCGGCACCGGCAGCCATGCCACCACCCGGCTGTGCCTGACCGCCCTGGAAAAAACCGTGGCCCAGGGCGACCGGGTGCTGGACCTGGGCTGCGGCAGCGGCATCCTCTCCATCGCCGCCCTGCGGCTGGGCGCCTCCCAGGCCCTGGCGGTGGACATTGACGACAAATGCCTGGATGTGGCCTACGAAAACGCCGCCCTCAACGGCATCGGCAAGGACCGCTACACCGTGCGGGTGGGCGACGTGCTCTCCGACGGGTCTTTGCGCCGGGAGCTGGAAGGCGGCTACGACATCGTGGTGGCCAACATCGTGGCGGATGTCATCATCGCCCTGGCTCCTCTGGTTCCCGCCATGCTCCGTCCCGGCGGCACCTTTTTGTGCTCCGGCATCATCGATGACCGGGCCGAAGAGGTCCGCAGCGCCCTGGAAGCAGCAGGCTGGACCGTGCTGGAAACCCAGAGCGCCGACGGCTGGTTTGCCTACACCTGCCGGAGATAACATCACGGTGCCCGGAGATTGTGCCGGCCGTTTGCTTCAATTAAAAATGCTCCATCCAGATGCGCGGCTGATGCCGCGCATCTGCGTTTACCGAAAAGCCTCGCAGAGTTCGCGCCCGCAGGCGCGAAAAAAGTAAAATCCGTTTTCAGCCGCGACATGTGCGTGGCGGAAAACACTTCTCAGCCCGCAAGTGTAGAATCTCGCTGCCGAAGGCAGTCAGATTCTGCGCGCAGCAGGCTGTCATCCATTCGAAAAAGCGGCGTTGCCGCTTTTTCGACCGTCTCAGATGCGCGGCTGATGCCGCGCATCTTTTTTTCTGCCTCTGCCGCTCCTTCGACAGATTCCATCCGACTTTGCCGCCCGCTGGGGATAAAATGGTGGAAAAACGAAAGGAGGCGGTCCCATGGAACCCACGGAAGAGCGCCGGGTGCTGCGGCTGCCGGTTGCGGAAATCCGGCCCAATCCCCGCCAGCCCCGGCGCTTTTTCGACGAGCGGGGCCTGCGGGAGCTGGCCACATCCATTCGCCGCCATGGCATTATCCAGCCCCTGACCGTCCGGCGGGCCCCGCAGGGCTGGGAGCTGGTGGCGGGAGAACGCCGCCTGCGGGCAGCCAAGCTGGCAGGACTGGAAACCGTCCCATGTATCGAGGCCGCCGTGGATGACCGGGAATCTGCCCTGCTGGCCCTGGTGGAAAATCTGCAGCGGCGGGACCTGCACTATTTTGAGGAGGCCACCGCCATCGCCGATTATCTGCGCCAGTCCGGCGTCACCCAGGAGGAAGCCGCCGCCCTGCTGGGCCGGTCCCCATCCGCTGTGGCCAACAAGCTGCGGCTGCTGCGCCTGTCCCCCGCCTGTCGGGAAATTCTGGTGCGCAACCGGCTCTCCGAACGCCACGCCCGCTGCCTGCTGCGGCTGGAGGACGAGCAGGAGCGGCTGGCCGCGGCCCGGTACATGGCGCAAAAGGAACTCAACGTGGCCCAGGCGGAACAGTACATCGAGCGGCGGCTGGCCGCTTTGCAGTCCGTCCCCCCCGCCGGACGGCGAACGTTTATTCTCAAGGATGTCCGGCTGTTTCTCAACAGTCTGGACCGGGGTCTGCGGCTGATTCGGGAAGCCGGCGTGGACGCCCAGAGCGGACGGGAGGAGACAGAGGATGCCATCGTTTTGACCATCCGCATTCCCAAACAGCGCCGTCCCAAAACCTGAAATTCCTGCTGCTCCCAGTTGTTACGGGATTGTAATGCAATTGGGGAATTCTATGTGTTAAAATGGTGACAACAAGACCGGACCGGCCAAACCGGTCCGGCGATCTCACAGCAGCAGGAGGCCGGACAATGGAACCTATGACCAATCCCGAGGCGCAGACCGCATCCGGCGGCGCCCGTTTAAGAAAAGGAAGCGCAAAAACACCCCTGATTGTCCTGGGAGTCATCGTGGCTGTGCTGGCAGCCGGTTATCTGGGCCTGTGCGCCTTTGCCCTGCACCACAGCACCATTTGGCAGGAGACCTTTGTGCTGGGTGTCAATGTGGGCGGCATGAGCGAGGAAGAGGCCACGCAAGCCGTCTCCGACGCCCTGTCGGAAATGCAGATCTCCCTCTACCTCTATCCGGATGGCGGGGAAATGCCGGACACCGCCGTACAGACTCCGGATGCCCAGATCCCGCTGTCCGATCTGGACGCGCAGATTGACGTCCCCGCCCTGGTCCAGGGCGCCGACGCCGCCCAGCGGGCGGGCTCCTTCTTCACGGCCGGATGGCGGTATCTGGCAGGCCACAGCATGTCCTACGCCGGAAATCCGGAAGACATTCAGGTGGACGCCGCCGCGGCTTCCACAGCGGCCGAGGACACTGCCGCCTCGCTTTCCTGGCAGGCGCAGGACACCAGCTATACCGTGACGGAGGATTCCCTGGAGGTCACCCTGGCCAAGGACGGCCGCACCGTGGACGCCGCCGCGCTGACCGAGCAGCTGGTACAGGGCGCCTGGAATCCCGAGCTGACGCTTTGCGTCCCCTATACCACCACCGCCGCCGTCACCCTGACCGCTCAGGAAATTCATGACTCCGTGGCGGGCGTGGTGAAAAACGCGGGCTATGACGCTGCCACCGACACCATCATTCCCGAGCAGATGGGCGCGGAGTTTGACGTCACCACCGCCCAAACCACTCTGGATGCCGCCCAGCCCGGTGAGACGGTCTCCATTCCCGCCCAGGTGGAAATGCCCGCGGTCACCGCGGAAGAGCTGGAAGACGTCCTCTTCCGCGATGTGCTGGGCGAATGCCGCACCCATGTCTCCGGCACCTCCGCCCGGATCAACAACGTCAAGCTCTCCTCCGCTGCCTTCAACGGCGTGGTGCTCAACAGCGGAGAGGTGTTCTCCTACAACGGCACCGTGGGCGAGCGGACCGCCGCCAAGGGCTATCAGGCCGCGCCTGCCTACGTGCAGGGCGAAACCGTGGATGAGATCGGCGGCGGCGTGTGCCAGCCTTCCTCCACCCTGTATCTGGCCTGCCTGCGGGCCAATCTGGAGATTACGGAGCGTTACGCCCACCGCTATGTCCCCGCTTACATCCCCTGGGGTATGGATGCCACCGTTTCCTGGGGCGGGCCCGACTACAAGTTTACCAACAACACCAACTATCCCATCAAGATTGTCACCTCCTATTCCGGCGGCTATCTCACGGTGAAGATCCTGGGCACCAACGCCGACGGCATCACCGCCAAGATTACGAACGAGACGCTCTCCACCACCCCCTGGGAAACCGTCTATGAGGACGATCCCACCCTGCCCGCCGGCACGGAAAAGGTGAAAACCACCCCCTACACCGGCTACAAGGTGCGTACCTACCGCAACCTCTACGACGCCAACGGCAAGCTGATCTCCAGCACCTATGAGGCCACCAGCGACTACAAGGTCCGCAACAAGGTCATCGCTCGCGGACCCGCCCTGCCGGAGGACACCACCACTTCCGGCACCACGGAGCTGCCGGAAACTCCCACCACGCCGGAGACCCCGACAACGCCCGAGACGCCCTCCACGCCGGAAACGCCGACTACCCCCTCCACGCCGGAAACGCCGCAGACTCCTTCTCAGCCGGAGACACCGGAGATGCCGGACGCACCGGTGGTGGTCGTTCCGGATCTGTCCGGGGATTCCTCTGCCGGGGCATAAGTCTCCCCGCATCCGAATAGCATCAAAACACCCCCATCCGCTTAACCGGCGGATGGGGGTGCTGCGCATTTTTTGTCGATAAACGGCGCGGATTTTGTCCATACTATCCATGAAATTTGGAACAAGGAGGCGCGGCATGGGGAAACGGTGGTGGGGATCGGGCATTCTATTTTTCTGCGCCGCCGCTCTGGTCTGGTGCTGGCGGGACACGCTCCTGGACACCGTGCTGGCAGCCCGGGCGCATTTGGTGCTTTCTTCCTTATTGTTGCTGCTGCTGTACATGCTCAAGGGATTGACCGCCGCCGTTCCCCTGTCGGCTCTGGAGGCGGTGGGCGGCATGCTCTTTCCCCTCCCCGGTGCTCTGGCCCTCAACACCGCCGGAGTGGCCCTGGCCCAGGCGGGCCCCTACTGGATGGGACGGCTGCGGCAAACGGATCTTGCGGCACTGACCGCCCGCTTCCCCCGGCTCTCGCCGTTTCTGCGTCCCGGTCCCCGGCCGGGGCGCACCGTCTTCTTGCTGCGGCTGGGCGGCGCCTCGCCGGGAGAGCTGGTCAGTCTGGCCCTGGGCGCCGCCGGCATCTCCTGGCGGGCCTACCTGCTGCCCGGACTTCTGGGGAGCCTGCCCCGGGTGGCGGCCTCCACCGTTCTGGGCTCCGCCCTGCCCACGGGGGACACCGGCCGGATGGGCCTTTCCCTGGCCTGCGGCGCGGTGCTGACGGCGCTGTCCCTTTTGCTGTGGCGGCAGTGGCGGACGCATTGAATGGTGCCGCCTCCCCACTGAAATACAAAAACCGCCGCCGGGCACACCCGGCGGCGGTTTGTTTACGGTTTCTGGCGGGACTTTTTCAGCTTGCGGATATCCTGCCCCAAAAACGGCAGAATCTGATACTCTCCCTCGATGCGGGAGGCAATCTGCGGCGTATACCGCCGGGCCAGATCCGTGGGGGTCAGGTTCGTATTGACAATGGTGGAGCGCTTTTCCATCAGCCGGGTGTTGAGAATCTGATACAGAGCGCTTTGGACAAAGGCCGTGGTCATCTCCGTTCCCAGGTCGTCCAGAATCAAAAGGTCGCACTCCAGCACCCGCTCCACATCCTCCTGGGCCTCATCCTCCCGGCCGAACTTCTGGGATTCAAACCGCTCAAAAATGTGGGAGGCGGTATCGTACACCACGGAATATCCCCGGCCGCTGACCTCCCGGGCAATGGCCGCCGACAGATGGGTCTTGCCCAGTCCCGGGGCGCCGAAGAGCAGGAGATTCCCCGGCTTGCGGCCAAACCGGTGGGCATATTCGGCGCACACGTCGTACACCCACTTCATGTTCTCCTGATACGAGATCGTCCGGCCCGGCTCCACCTGATCGGAATACCACTCCAGCTCAAAGGTATCAAAACTCTGATTGCCCAGATCCAGCATCCGGCTCAGTTCCTTTTGCTGTTCCTTGGCGTAATACGCCCGCAGGCACCGGCAGACCCCGCCGGCATGATACCCCGTGTCGTTGCAGATGGGACAGACCGGCTTTTCCTCCAGATAATCCGCCGGCAGGCCCATCTGCTCCAGCAGCGTGCGCTTTTCCTCCTGGAGGCGGAGATTCTCATCCCGCAGCCGCTCCACCGCCGGGACCGGATCCGTCCCCTGCCGCAGGGCCTGGGCAATGATCCGGCTCATGGTGGAGCGCAGTTCTCCTTCAATCTCCCGCAGGCGGGGCTGCCGGGCAAACACCCGCTCCCGCCGCCGTTCCTGCTCCTCGCTGCGCGCCCGGCGGTCCTCGTCAAACCGATCCAGAGCCAGGCGCATCACCCGTCCGTCATACGCCATGGTCCGTCACCTCCCTGTCGCGGCGCAGCTGCTGCACATACTTCCACATCTCGTCGCCGCCGGAAGCAGCAGGCGTTTCCTCCCGGCTGCGGGGCGGGTGATCCTTCTCCCGGATCTCCTGGGCCGTATGTAATCCCGCCTCATGCCACTTTTTCAAAATGCCGTTGCAGTAAGGCCACTTGAACTCATGGCAGCGCAGCACCGTCTTATCATAGGCGATGGCCACCGCCTCCGGCTCAAAGCCCATCTCCTGCCAGGCGGAAAGATACTTCTCCTCCGATGCCGAGGGGGCCCGGTCGCCCAGCTGCAGCGCCCGCATGTAGCCCGGCAGGGCCTCCTGCCGCAGAGCATAGCGGCGCAGATACTCCGCCGCCTCCGCCTGGGTGTCGATCCCCCGGCGGGCCCAGGCATAGCCCTCCCGCTCGATCTGCCGCAGCGTGGGTCTGCGGCCCTCGCCGTACCGCCGGGCCACCCGCTCGGCGCAGTGGCACACCAGAAGGTAAATCACATCCGCCGGCAAGCCCAGATAGTCGCTCAGTCCCAGAAGAACCCCCAGATCCGGCGTGGTGAGCTTCTTGCCCAGCTTGCGCTCCACCTCGGCCACCAGACCCCGGAATTCCCCGTCTCCGTCCAGATGGCGGACAATGTCCTCCCGGGGATACTCCGGACGCTCGTCCGCCGGCTCCGGCACGCTCTCCGCCGCCGGGGCCACCAGCCCCAGCTCCCGCAGAGTCTGCTCCGCCGCTTCGATCCGCCCGCGGTCCCACCGCAGTTCTCCCGCCAGGGCCCGGGGCGCCACGGCCCCGTGACGGCGCAGGAGAGCCAAATACAGCAGCGCCGCGTCGCCGTCCCCCCGCTCCAGCAATCCCTGGACCGCGCGGGCCGTCAGAGTCACACTCTCATCCGCGGCGTGAATCAAGACACTGGCCATATTCTGCCCCCCTTTCCCAAACATTCGTCTTGTATTTTACACGAAAATTCCCCCCGCGACAACCCCCACCGGGGCCCTGCCCCCCTGTTTGTGAATTTTTTCAAATTCCCGGCTTTTCCGCTGGCACTGTTTCGCCCCTTATGGTATACTGTACGCTGTAAAAATGGGCGGAGTCTGCCCTTCGCCCTTTCGATTGATATGAAAAGAGGAGGAATTCTCATGGCAAACCGGGTGGTCGTCAATATCTGCGGGGAGGAATACACCTTCGTGGCGGAAGAATCCGCCTCCTATATGCAAAAGGTGGGCTCCTACGTCAGTGAGAAGATGGACGAGGTCCTCAACGGCGCCAAAGTGGGCCGTTCCGACGCCGCCATCCTCACCGCCGCCAACATCACCGACGAACTGTTCAAGGCCCAGGCCGCTGCCGAGCAGCTGCGCAGTCAGATCAAGGGGTATCTGGACGAGGCCGGCAAGGCCCAGGCCGAGGTCAGCGAGCTCAAGCGGGAGGTCTTCCGCCTCCAGCAGAAGCTGGACCAGAAAAACCACGGATGAAGCCGGAGCTGCTCTCCCCCGCCGGCTCTCCGGAGTCTCTGCGGGCCGCGGTCCAAAACGGCGCCGGCGCCGTGTATCTGGGCTGGGGGGAATTCAATGCCCGGCGCGGCGCGAAAAACTTTACCGATGAGGAATTTGCCCAGGCCCTGCGCTATTGTCACGAGCGGGGCGTGCGGGTGTTCCTCACCCTCAACACCCTGGTGACGGACCGGGAACTGCCCGCCGCTCTGGAAACCGCCCGGCAGGCCTGCCGCCTGGGGGTGGACAGCATCCTGGTGCAGGACTGGGGCCTGTTTGACCTGCTGCGCCGGACGCTGCCGGACCTGCCCCTTCACGCCAGCACCCAGATGAGTCTCTTTACCTCCGGCGGCGCCCGGGAGGCTGCCGCCGACGGCTGCGAGCGGGTGGTGCTGGCCCGGGAGTGCTCCGCGGAGGACACCCGGACCATCTGTGAAACCTGCCCGGCGGAGGTGGAGGCCTTTGCCCACGGGGCCCTTTGCATGTGCTATTCCGGCCAGTGCGCCATGAGCGCCCTGATCGGCGGCCGCTCCGGCAACCGGGGCCGCTGCGCCCAGCCCTGCCGCCTGCCCTATGGGCTCAACGCCCCCGCTGGGAAAGCGTATCCCCTGAGCCTCAAGGACAGCTCCCTGGCCGGTCATCTGGGCGAGATGGCCCAAATGGGCGTGGACTGCCTCAAGCTGGAGGGCCGGATGAAGCGGCCGGAGTATGTGGCCGTGGTCACCGGCATTTATGCCCGCTTGCTGGAAGAGGGCCGGGGCCCCACCCCCGCGGAGGAAGCGGAGCTGGAACAGGCCTTCTCCCGTTCCGGCTTTACCGACGCCTACTGGCAGGGCACCCATGGACGATTCATGCTGGGCACCCGCTCCCCCGACACGCCGGAGCCCAAAGCCCTTTTCGACGCGGCCCGTGCCGCCTATGAAAAGGACGCTCTGCGCACCGTTCCCGTGCGCTTTACCTGCCGGATCGCCGCGGACGTTCCCTCTGTCCTGACGGCGGAGGACCCCGACGGCCACTCCGTCACCGTGACCGGCGCCGTTCCGGAAGCGGCCCGGACCCGCGCCCTGACGGCGCAATCCGTGGAAGAGCGGCTGATGAAAACCGGCGGCACCGCCTACCGCTGCACGGAAGTCACCGTGACGGTGGATGACGGACTCTCCCTTTCCGCCGGGGCCATCAACGCCCTGCGGCGGGATGTGCTCTCCGCCCTCTCCGAGGCCCGCACCGCGCCCCCGGTCCGCCGGGAACTGCCGGTGCCGCCGCTGCCGGAGGAGGACTGCCGGGCGGACGTGCCCCAGTTCACCCTCTCCCTGCACCGGGCGGAACAGCTCTCCGACGCGCTGCTGGACGGGTCCCCGGCGCGGATCTCCCTGCCCCTGGACGTTCTGGACCACGAAACGGCCCTGCCCCAGCGGGAGGGTCTGATCTGGTGCGCCGAGCTGCCCCGGGTATGGCGGGACCGGGACGAGGACCTGCTGCGCCGCTGGCTGGACCACGCCGCCTCTCTGGGCGTCACCGCCGCCCTGGCGGGCAATCTGGGCCATCTGCCCCTGCTGCGGGGAACGGGCCTGACGGTATTGGGCGACTATGGCCTCAACGTGTTCAACGGCCGGTCCCTGGCCTATCTGAAGGACAAGGGCCTTGCTTCGGCCTGCGTGTCCTTCGAGCTGCGCTTTGCCCAGATCCGGGACATGCCCAAGGTGCTGCCCACGGAGGCCATTGTCTATGGCCGCCTGCCCCTGATGATTACGGAAAACTGCCTGGTGCAGAACGCCGCCGGCTGCCGCCGGGACCGGGAAGGTCCCGCCGTTCCCGCCGACGGACCCTGCCGCAGCCAGCAGCTGCTGCGGGACCGCACCGGCGCCGCCTTCCCCCTGCTGCCTGCCTTCGGCCACCGGACCGAAATCCAGAACAGCCGCCCGCTGTGGCTGGCGGACCGGCCGGACTTCCGGCGTCTGGGTCTGGCCTTTGCCCGGCTGCGCTTCACCACGGAATCCCCGGCGGAATGCGCTGAGATTTTCCGGGCCTATCGGGAGGGCCGCCCCGCCGCCGGGGACTTTACCCGGGGGCTTTACGAGCGGGGTGTGGAGTAAAATCCGATCCCGTCCGTATAGTTCTTTTATTATAATACGATTTGTATTTGATTTTTGGAGTTTTACATGGAAGAAATCAAGGTAAAATACTTTGTAGAGGATTTGGAGCCGCTGACCTACGTGGCGGACAAGTCCGACTGGATCGACCTGCGGGCCGCGGAAACAGTCACTTTGCAGGCCGGAGAATTCCGGCTGATTCCCCTGGGTGTGGCCATTGCCCTGCCGGAGGGATATGAGGCCCACATTGTGCCCCGCAGCTCCACCTTCCGCAACTACGGAATTTTGCAGACCAACTCCATGGGCGTGGTGGATTACAGCTACCGGGGCGACAACGACCAGTGGCACATGCCCGCCTATGCCACCCGGGACGTGACCATTGAGAAAAACGCCCGGATCTGCCAGTTCCGCATTGTGCGCAACCAGCCCCACCTGACCTTCACCCGGGTGGAGCATCTGGACGGACCGGACCGGGGCGGCTTCGGCTCCACGGGAAAGTGAGGCAGGCCGTGGCAAAGATTGTACTGGCCTCCGGCTCTCCCCGCCGCCGGGAGCTGCTGACGCGGATGGGCATTGCGGACTTTAACGTCCGGGTGCCGGAGACGGAGGAAACCTATCCCCCCAACCTCAGCCCCCGGGAAACGGTGGAATACATCTCCCGGGAGAAGGCTCGGGCCGCCGCGGCTTTGTGCCGCCCGGACGAGATCGTCATCACCGCCGACACCATGGTGTTTCTGGACGGCGCCCGGCTGGGCAAGCCCCGGGACGAGGCCCATGCCCTGGAGATGCTCACCGCGCTTCAGGGACGGCGTCACACCGTCTGCACCGGCGTTACCGTCTGCCGGGGCGACTATCGGGACACCCAGTCGGAGGAGACGGAAGTCTTTTTCCGTCCGGCCACGGAGCAGGAGCTGCGGGCCTATATCCGCACCGGTGAACCCATGGACAAGGCCGGGGCCTACGGCATTCAGGGCCGGGGCGCGCTGCTGGTGGAGAAGATCCACGGCGACTTCTTCAACGTCATGGGCCTGCCGGTACTGCGATTGAGCCGGATGCTTCTGCCCTTGGGCGTCCATTGTCTGGACTGAGCAGAAAAAGGAGCGTTTGACTTTGAAAAACTTCCTGAGAAACCACGGGATCTGGGTGCTGTTCGCCGCAGCGGTCATCGCCGTCATGCTGGCGGTGATGTCCTATCTGAGCAACACCTCTTCTCCCCTGGTCAATGCGGCCAACGTGATCGCCTCTCCCTTCCGCTCCGCCTATACCGCGGTGGCCACCTGGTTCAACGACAAGCAGAATTACTACCGGGATACCACGCAGCTGCAGGAGGAAAACGCGGAGCTGCGGCGCAAAATCGCCGAAATGGAAGCCGAGGTCCGGCAGGCGGAGGCAGACCGGGAGGAAAACCGCCGGCTGCGGGAGCTGCTGGATCTGCGGGAGCAGCGCCGGGACTTCGTCTTTGAATCCGCGTTCATCACGGAGCACGAAGTCACCAACTGGACCTCTTCCCTGACGCTCAACAAGGGCACCATCCACGATGTGTCGGTCAACGACTGCGTCATCGATGAGACCGGCGCCCTGGTGGGCGTGGTCAGCGAGGTGGGCACCAACTGGTGCACCGTGCTGACCATTGTGGATACCGATACCTCCATGGGCGCCCGGGTCTTCCGCACCAAGGACTTGGGCCTGGCCCAGGGCGACTTCTCCCTGATGGATGAAAACCGCCTGCGGCTGGACTATCTGCCTGCCGACTCCTCCTTGCTGGGCGGCGATCTGGTGGAGACCTCCGGCCTTGGCGGATACTATCCCTCCGGGCTGGTGATCGGCTCTGTGGAGGAGGTCCAGGTGGACGACTCCGGCGCCTCCGCCTATGCCATCATCAAACCCAGCGTGGACTTTGACGCTTTGACCGAAGTCTTTATCATCAAGGACTTCGACATCGTCACATAAGGAGGCGCCGCCGTGCTGGCACGAAACGAAACAATCATCAAGTGGCTGCTCTACACCGCCGCCGCTCTGGTGTGCTTTGTGATTCAGGGGACGGTTCTCCAGAGAATCAGCATCTGGGGGGTCATTCCCTTTGTCTATCCGGCTGTGGCCGCCATTCCCGCCACTTACGAGGGCACCGTTCCCGGCACCGCTTTTGCCGTGGGCGTGGGGGTTGCCTGCGACCTGCTGCTGCCCGCCTCCTCTCCCTGCTTCTACACGCTGGTCTTTCCCCTGGTGGGATTGTGCGCGGCACTGCTGAGTGAAAGTGTGTGCCGGGCGGGCTTTCTCTGCTCCCTGCTCTCCACTGCCGCGGCATTCTGCATCACCGGGCTGGCCCATGCCCTGGTGCTGTGGGCGGGCAGCAAGGCCGCCTGGGGCACTGCCGCCTCCGTGGCCGGCCGGGAGCTGTGCCTGACCCTTCCCTTTATTTTCCCCATGACTGTTCTTTTCCGGGCCGTCTACTGGCGTGCCCACCGCAACGATTAAAGGAGACACTATGGATTCCAAGGAACGTCACAACCTGCGTCTTGCTGTCCTGGCCGGGTTTCTGGCCCTGGTGGTACTGATTTATGTGGGCGTCCTCTATGACACACAGGTCGTCAACTATGATAAATACATCGCCCAGTCCATCCGGTCCATTGCCCGGGAGGAAAAGGTCGCCGCATCCCGCGGCATCATCACGGACCGCACCGGCCGGGCTCTGGTTACCAGCCGTTCTACCTACAACCTCACCTTTGACGCCAGCCTGCTCAAGGCAGACGAGGATGAAAACGAGGCGATTTTGCGTCTGGTCAAGCTCTGCCAGGCCAACGGCGTAGCCTGGACCGACAACCTGCCCATCACCCAGGAAGCACCCTATACCTACACTTTGGATCAGACTTCCTCCCTGCAGAAAAACCGGTTTGCCACCTATGTCAAATCCCTCTCCGAGGCCAAGGCCCAGCTGGGGGCCTATCTGCTCAAGCATCCCGAGGCTCTGGGCGATCAGGAACAGACCGCTGAAATCCTCTCGCAGGCGGAAGTCTCGGATGCGGACAAGGCCAAGGCATTGGCCGAGCTGCTCTCCGGCGACACCCTGACCGCGCAGCTGCTGGAAGACGCCGGAATCACCGCCCAGGATCTCATGCATATGATGCGGGAGGACCTGGAACTGCCCGCCGACTTTACCGAAAGCGAGGCCCGGCTGGTGCTGGGCGTGCAGTATGAGCTGTCTTTGCGCAAGCTGGACAATTACGACGCCTACATTCTGGCCGAAGATATCGACACGCCCTTTATCTCCCTGCTCAGCGACGGGGATTTTGCCGGCGCCAAGGTCACCAGCTCCACCACCCGGGAATATGAAACGGACTACGCCGCTCACATTCTGGGCACCGTGGGGCTCATTCAGGCCGAGGACTGGGCCGAACTCAAGGACAAAGGCTATGATATGGACGACTGGATCGGCCGGGACGGCGTGGAGCTGGCCTTTGAGCAGTATCTCAAGGGTACCGACGGCCGGCGGGTGGTCTCCACCAATGCCAACGGCAAAATCACCGGCGAATACTACTCCGAAGAGCCCGAGCCGGGCAACACCGTGGAGCTGACCATCGACCTCAAGCTTCAGCAGGCGGTGGAGGATCTGCTGGCTCAAACGGTCTCCAAAATGAACGAGGAGGACGGCGACTACGCCCGCGGCGCCGCCGTTGTGGTGGAAAAGGTCGGCACCGGAGAGATTCTGGCCCTGGCCTCCTACCCCACCTTCAACCTCTCCACCTACCGCCAGGATTTCAACACTCTGGCCAACGAGGAACTCAATCCCGGCCGTCCCCTGGTCAATCGCGCTACCCAGGGCGCCTATGCCCCGGGCTCCACCCTCAAGCCCCTGACCGCAGTAGCCGCTCTGGAAGAGGGCGTCACCACCACCACGGAGAAAATCAAGGATACCGGCAAGTGGTATTATCCCGGCTATCCCCAGAGCTACACCTATTGCTGGAACCGCAGCGGCCACGGCTGGATGAACGTCACCTCCGCCATTACCAACTCCTGTAACTATTACTTTGCCACCATGGGCTACCGCCTGGGCATGGACACCCTGCGGGAATACCTCACCGCCTTCGGTCTGGGCGAATCCACCGGTATCGAAATCGGCGACAGGGCCGGTACCCTGCCGGAAAACGCCCCCGGCCAGGATCTGGCCCCCTGGGCCGCATACGGCCAGGCCAACCAGCTCTATACCCCTTTGCAGCTGGCCAACTATATTTCCACCCTGGTCTCCGGCGGCAAGCGCTGCCAGCCCCACCTGCTCAAGGCCGTCAAGTCCTATGACAGCTCCGAGGTTCTGGCCCTGGGCAACACCGATCCGGTTTCCACCATCTCCATGCGGGATTCCACGGTGCAGGCCGTGAAGGAAGGCATGCTGGGCTACACCCAGCGCGGCGGCCAGCTGTATTCCTACTTCACCCAGTGCGTGGTCACCGCCGGCGCCAAAACCGGTACGGCCCAGCTGGGCGGCGATCAGACCAACAACGGCGTGTTCGTCTGCTTTGCTCCCTACGACGAGCCCGAGATCGTGGTCTCCATCGTCATCGAGCACGGCGGCTCCGGCGCCGCCCTGGCCTCCACCGCCGTGGCCATTCTCAACGAGTATTTCACCACCGACTCCACCGGCACCGGTGTGACCGGCGAAAATCAGTTACTTCAATAATTTCGGAGGCATCCGCCTATGAGTGAACCCTTTGTTTTCGATTCCCGTTCCACAGAGTGTAAAGAGCCCTTCGGCGCCGTTCCCTGCGGCCAGTTTGTCACCTTTCGCTGCCGTCCCCTGCTCAAGGAGGACTTTACCCACTGCTCGGTGCTGTTTTTTCATGAGTTTTCCGGCCGGACCCAGGAGGTGGAAATGGCCTGCCTGGGTCCGGAGGGAGACTGCCTTTGCTTTTCCGCCGCCGTCGCCGCCCCGCCGGAGCCGGAGCTGAGCTGGTATCATTTCCGCCTGTGGCGGGACGACGGCACCGGCTGTTTTCTGGATAAGACCGGATACCGCAGCGACACGCAGTTTGACTCCTGGCAGCTGACGACCTATCGCCCCACCCATACGCCGGAGTGGTTCGGCAGCGGCGTGACATACCATATTTTTCCAGACCGATTCCGGCGCCTGTCCGTCCCCAAGGCGGATGGGCTGGTCGGAAACCGCTGGGTCCACGAGCAGTGGGACGACATGCCCCAATGGCAGCCGGATCCCGACGGTGAGATTCGGAACCGGGACTTTTTCGGCGGTTCTCTGGCGGGCATCACCTCCAAGCTGGACGATCTGGCCCGGCTGGGCGTCACCACGGTGTACCTCTGCCCCATTTTTGAATCCGCCTCCAACCACCGGTACAATACCGCCGATTATACCCACATCGATCCCATGCTGGGCACGGAGAAGGATTTTGACATCCTCTGCCGCCAGGCCCGGGAGCGCGGCATCCACATCCTGCTGGACGGCGTGTTCAATCACACCGGGTCCCAGAGCATCTACTTCAATGCCGACGGCTACTATCCCTCGGAGGGCGCGGCCCAGAGCCAGGACAGTCCCTACTACGACTGGTATTCCTTCCACCCCTGGCCCCAGGACTATGACTCCTGGTGGGGCATCCATACCCTGCCCGCCGTGCGGGAAGAGTGCCCGAGTTATGTCGACTACATCATCGATCATCCCGATTCCATCGTCCGCCGCTGGGTGCGTCTGGGCGCCTCCGGCTGGCGGCTGGACGTGGCCGATGAGCTGCCGGACTGGTTCATTGCCAAAATCCGCACCGCGCTGGAGGAAACGGACCCCGAGGGCATCCTCATCGGCGAGGTCTGGGAGGATGGCTCCAATAAAATCGCCTATTCGCAGCGCCGCCGGTATCTGCTGGGCAGCGAATGCCACGGCCTGATGAACTATCCCTTCCGCACGGCTCTGCTGGCCTATCTGCAGGGCGGCGGAGCGGAGGACTTCCAGAATGCCATGGAGACGATTCGGGAGAACTACCCGCCTGCGGCATTCTACTCCGCCATGAACTTCCTGGGAACCCACGACACGCCCCGGATCCTGACGGTTCTGGGCGCCGACCACGTTCCGGAGACCCGGGAGGCCCGGGCGGCCTTCCGCCTGAGCCCGGATCAGAGAGCCAAGGGCGTGGCTCTGGTTCGGCTGGCTGCTCTGATTCTCTTCACCTTCCCCGGCAGCCCCACCATTTTTTACGGTGACGAGGCCGGTATGGAGGGCTTTGAAGATCCCTTCAACCGCGGCACGTACCCCTGGGGCCATGAGGACCGGGAATTGCTGGGACATTTCGCCCGGCTGGGCACCCTGCGGCGCAGCCGCTCCGCCCTGCAAAAGGGAACGCTCTCCTGGATTACGGCAAACGGCCCCCTGCTGGCCTTCGCCCGGGAGGGCACGGACGGACGGCTGGTTACCGTGGTCAACACGGACCGGGCCGAGCAGCGTCTCTCCCTTCCCTGGTCCGGCGACACTGCCACCGACCTGCTGACGGGTCAGGAGTTCTTCCCGGAAGAGGGCACGCTGACCCTCTGCATTCCGCCCCGGGGCGGGTTTCTCCTGGGTTGATCTGCAAGCCAAATTTTAAAAGGAGGTGTTTCACGTGAAACATCTCCTTTTTTTCGTTTCCCGGTCTGTTTTTTTTGTTTATGCCTTGCAAGCGCACATGGCCCTTGTTATAATATTCAATGTGTGAAAATGCCGCAACATCCGCGGATTTATGGAAAGTAGGTGCCTTTGTGGCAAAGACCATTGCAATTGTCAATCAAAAAGGCGGCGTTGGAAAGACAACCACCTGCGTAAATCTGGCTGCCGCGCTCTCGGAAGCCGGTCAGCGGGTCCTGCTGTGTGACTTTGATCCCCAGGCCAACTCCACGTCCGGCATGGGAGTGGACAAAACCCTCTCCCGGGGAATCTATCAGGTCCTGATCGGCGAATCCGCCGCGGAGGACACCGTGGTCCACACCCGCTTCGGCGATGTGCTCCCCTCCAACAAGTCTTTGGCAGGCGCGGGAATCGAGCTGATTACCATGGACCGGCGGGAATTTCTCCTGCAGGATGCCCTGAATCAGATTGCCGACCGCTATGATTACATTTTTATCGACTGCCCTCCCTCCCTGGAACTGCTGACGCTCAACGCGCTGTGCGCTGCGGATGCGATTTTGGTACCGGTCCAGGGGGAATACTTTGCCCTGGAGGGACTCAGCGACCTCATGAATACCGTGCGGATTGTCCGCCGGTCCCTCAACCCCAAGCTGGAACTGGAAGGCGTGCTGCTGACCATGTTCGACGGGCGCACCAATCTGGCACTTCAGGTTGCGGAGGAAGTCAAGCATTACTTCCCCGGCAAGGTGTACGCCACGGTGATTCCCCGCAACGTGCGCCTGAGCGAAGCCCCCAGCCACGGCAAGCCCATTACGGCCTACGACCGCTCCTCCCGGGGCGCCGAGGCCTACACCGCTCTGGCAGCGGAATTTTTAAAGAAGCAGAACAAGCAAAGCGCCTGATTTTGAGGAAAGGAGCATCGTTTTCATGGCATCCAAAAAGCCCTCCGCCCTGGGCCGGGGACTCGGCGCCCTGTTGGGCGATGATGTATTGAAGCCCGAGTCCGGCGGCGCTCTCTATCTGCCCATTTCTCAGGTGGAGAGCTGCTCCTCCCAGCCCCGCAAGTCTTTCGACGAAGCGGCGCTGGCCGAACTGGCGGATTCCATTCGCACCCACGGCATCATTCAGCCGCTGACCGTGCGCCGTCTGGCCTCCGGCTACTATCAGATTATTGCCGGCGAGCGGCGCTGGCGGGCCGCCCGTCTGGCGGGCCTGCAGGAGGTTCCCGTCATCGTCATGGAGGCCGACGACCGCAAGGCCGCCGAGCTGGCCATGATTGAAAACCTCCAGAGAGAGGACCTGAACCCCATGGAAGAAGCCGCCGGATTCCAGGCCCTGATTCAGACCTATCACATGACCCAGGAAGAGGCTGCGCAGCGGGTCGGCAAGTCCCGCAGCGCCGTGGCCAATGCCCTGCGGCTCCTGGGCCTGACGCCTGCCGTGCGCCAACTGGTGGAGTCCGGCGACCTCTCCGCCGGACATGCCCGGGCCCTGCTGCCCCTCCCTGCTTCCCTGCAGGAAAAAGCCGCGGAAGCGGTGGTGGCCGGCGGACTGTCTGTCCGGCAGACCGAAGCCCTGGCCAAACGGCTCTCCGCGGAAGACGCACCTCCCCCTCCCCCGCCGGTTGAGACAGGTCCCGACTATACCGCCGAAGCGCAGAAAGATCTCGCTTCCCGTCTGGGCCGGGGTGTGCGCATCGTGTCCGGCCGGAAAAAGGGCCGGATTGAACTGGAATACTATGGCGTGGATGATTTAAACGATCTTCTGGAGGCCCTGGCTCTGCTGCGGGTCCGGAAGAGCGAGAAAGGATCAGCACAATGAAATTGGAACACCCGGAACACAACGAACCGTCTACGGATCTCTCTCAGACGCCGGCAGCGGAGCATTCCGATGCCCCCAGCGTGCCGGCTGAACAGGAGTCCGCCGCACAGCCCGCGAATTCCCCCAAGCCCCGGGATAAAAAGCCCGTGGTCATCTATATCATGATTCTCTTCATTGCCGCGTTTTTGCTGATGACGCTTTCCTTCTTCATGCATCAGCGCAGCAATACCGAGGTGCTGGGCGAGCTTCAGGATTCCGTCAACGCCATGCAGGCCGTGCAGCAGACCCAGGAGAAAGTCATTGAACTCCAGGAGGAGCTCTCCGACCTCCAGGACCAGATGGATGCGCTGCAGGAGGAAAAGGACGCATCGGATGACGCACTGCTGGATGCCAACCGGCAGTTGGACGCCATGATCGGCCTGTACAGTCTCCAGCAGTCCTACCTGACGGAGGACTTTGACAACTGCCGCAACATTCTCCAGTCCATGGAGGATCAGGGACTGCCGGAGCTGCTTCCCGATGAGGAGACCTCCGGTGTCACCGCCCCTTCCCTGCGGTATCAGCAGCTGAAAGAAGCCATTTTGAATCAATAATCTTGTGTTTCACGTGAAACATATTTTATAACCAATACAAGTATGAGGTGAACCGCCATGCTGGATATCAAATTCATCCGGGAAAATCCGGAAGCAGTAAAGGAAAACATCCGTAAAAAATATCAGGACAGCAAGCTGCCCCTGGTGGACGAAGTCATTGAACTGGACACCAAGCGCCGCAGCGCCATCGCCGAGGCCGATCAGCTGCGCTCCAACCGCAACGCTCTGAGCAAGCAGATCGGCATGCTCATGGGACAGGCCAAGAAGGACCCCTCCAAGCTGGAAGAGGCGGAAGCCGTCAAGCAGCAGGTCAAGGAGCAGGCCGACCGTCTGGCCGAGCTGGAGAAGCAGGAGACCGAGCTGGAGGCCGAACTCCACAAGCGGATGCTGCTGATCCCCCAGATCATCGATCCCTCCGTGCCCCTGGGTCCGGACGACTCCTGCAACGTGGAAGTGGAGCGCTTCGGCGAGGCCAAGGTGCCCGACTTCCCCATCCCCTACCACACCGAGATTATGGAGTCCTTCAACGGCATTGATCTGGACGCCGCCGGCCGCGTTTCCGGCAACGGCTTCTACTATCTGCTGGGCGACATTGCCCGGCTCCACGAAGCCGTCCTGGCCTATGGCCGTGACTTTATGATCGGCAAGGGCTTCACCTACTGCATTCCTCCCTTTATGATCCACGGCAATGTGGTGGAGGGCGTCATGAGCCAGACCGATATGGACGCCATGATGTACAAGATCGAGGGCGAGGACCTCTACCTCATCGGCACCAGCGAGCACTCCATGATCGGCCGGTTCATCGATCAGATTCTGCCTTCCTCCTCCCTCCCCCAGACCCTCACCTCCTACTCCCCCTGCTTCCGGAAGGAGAAGGGCGCCCACGGCATCGAGGAGCGGGGCGTGTACCGCATCCATCAGTTCGAAAAGCAGGAGATGATCGTCGTCTGCAAGCCGGAAGAGTCCAAGGAGTGGTATGAGAAGCTCTGGCGCTACTCCGTGGAGCTGTTCCGCTCTCTGGACATTCCCGTCCGCCAGCTGGAGTGCTGCTCCGGCGACCTGGCCGACCTGAAGGTCAAGTCCTGCGACATTGAGGCCTGGTCTCCCCGTCAGCAGAAGTACTTCGAGGTCTGCTCCTGCTCCAACCTGGGCGATGCCCAGGCCCGCCGCCTGCGCATCCGCTACAAGGATGAAAACGGCAAGATGCAGCTGTGCCACACCCTCAACAACACCTGCGTGGCACCGCCCCGCATGCTCATCGCCTTCCTGGAGAACAACCTCCAGGCCGACGGCACCGTGCTGATTCCCGAGGTCCTGCGTCCCTACATGGGCGGCAAGGACAAGCTCGTTCCCCAGAAATAATACGTTCCCTTTCCCGCCTGGCCGCCGCGGAGGATCTGCCCGGCGGTCAGATGGGCTGTCCTGTTCCCGTTCCATTCCCATCCGTGATTCCGCACGCATCCGGCAGTTATGATACAATCTGTATAATAACTATAAAAAATTACGTTTTGTTAAACCGGTTTCCAGCTCACAGAAAGGAGCGGACCCTATGAAACGTACCATTTGCGCCCTGCTATCGGCTCTATTCCTGTCTGTGGCCGCAATCCCTTGCGCCGCAGCGGGTTCAGGAACCGTCTCTTCCCCGCGGCCGGATCCGGAGGTCTTTTCGGATGTTCTTCCGGGAGATTGGTGCTACGATGCCGTCATGCTGTGCCGGGAGACGGGGATTCTGAGCGGAACCACAGAGAAGACCTTTGATCCCCAGGGAACCCTCACGATTCCGCAAATGGTGGTGATCCTGGATCGGGTCTGGAATCTCCGGCAGCACGGCACGGCGGAGGTCCCGCCCCTGCCGGCAGATCCCCGGGACTATGTCCGCTTCTATGACGGCGACACCCAGGTGGCAAACTTCCGGAATCTCCAGGCCCATGGCAGTCACGGAACCCAACTGCTCTTCTGGTTTGATGCAGAGGATCCGGCCGTGGGCCAGCCCACCCTGCGTCTGGAAATCGGCGAAGCAGGACAGCCGCCGGAAGTGACCGCCACCGGGACCCAGATCACAGATCCGTCCCTCGATGACCGGTATCCCGACACGTCAGCGGAGGAAACCGTCGTATATGCCTTTGACCTGGAGAACGCCTGGGACCTCAGCGAACATCTGATGTGGTATCACACCTTTACCGTCACGCAGTGGGATACCTGGGAGGGACAGGGCGTGCTGGACGCGTGGTACTTCCCGGCTCTGTATGACCTGCTGATCTCCGAAAACGGTCTCGATGACGTTCTTCTCACCGAGCACCTGATGGATGAGACCGCCACAGTTCAAGAGCCCGCTTTTCGGGAAGATCTGGCGGCCATGATCTGGTCCCTTGCCCCGGACCTGCCTGCCATCAACCAGCATACCGCGATCCCCGATATGCCCCAGGCCGACTACACCGGCACGCCTTATGAGGCGCTGCCCGGCGCCGTGCTGGAGCTCTACAACGCCGGGATTCTCACCGGTGTGGACGGCCAGGGAAATTTTGCGCCCAAGGCTCCCCTCACCCGGGCCCAGGCCGCGGTCATCTTCGCCCGGCTCCTGGACCCTGCACTCCGCATACCGTTCTAAGCAGAAAGGATACTTTATGTCAACTTCTTCCGGCTTCTTTGCCGAATTCAAGACCTTCATTGCCCGGGGCAATGTGCTGGACCTGGCCGTAGGCGTCATCATCGGCGGCGCCTTCAGCTCCATCACCACCTCCCTGGTCAATGATATCATCAATCCCATTCTGGGCATTCTCACCGGCGGACATGAGTCCCTCTCGGCGCTGGCGTTCCAGCTGCCCGGAGGCGGTGCGCTGATGCTGGGCAACTTCATCAACGCTGTGCTGAACTTCCTCATCATGTCCTTTGCCGTGTTCTGCATGGTCAAGGCGGTCAACCGCCTCCACCGCAAAAAGGAAGCCGCTCCCCCGCCGGCCCCCAAGCCCACCCGGGAAGAGCAGCTGCTCACAGAAATCCGGGATCTTCTGAAGGAGAAGGCGTAATGGAACAATTGCTCTGCCGCGGCCTGGAAACGCTGGGCCTGCCTACGGACGGTGTGGCGGCCCTGATGCGCTACGCCGCCCTGTTGGACGAGACCAACAAGGTCATGAATCTCACCGCCATCACCGACCCGCAGGAGGTGGCCACGCTCCATTTTCTCGACAGCGCCGCCCTGCTGACTCTGGTGGACTTCCGGAACAAGACCGTGGCCGACGTGGGCACCGGCGCGGGCTTTCCCGGCCTGCCGGTGCGGATTCTGGAGCCCTCCATCCGCCTGACTCTGCTGGACGCCCTGCAAAAGCGGATCACCTTTTTGCAGAGCGTGTGTGATGACCTGGGTCTTGACGATGTGGCCTGCGTCCACGGCCGGGCGGAGGAATTTGCCCAGGCCCACCGGGAATCCTTTGATCTGGTGACCTCCCGGGCGGTGGCGGATCTGCAGCTGCTGAGTGAGCTGTGCCTGCCTCTGGTCAAGCCCGGCGGCGCCTTTCTTGCCATGAAGTCCGTGGAGTGCGGACCGGAGCTGGAACGGGCGGCCCGCGCCATTGAACTGCTGGGCGGCCGGGTGGAACGTACCGCGGACTACCAAATTCCCGGTACAGAGGTCGTACATCGGCTGGTAATCATCAAAAAAGTGGCGCAAACGCCTAAAAAATATCCCAGAGCATTTGCAAAGATCAAGAAGAATCCGTTATAATGGTAGCGGAGCATAGTAAAAAACTTTTATCGAAGGGAGACAGAGGGATGGGAGGACAATGTATCGCCGTGGTGTCCGGCAAGGGCGGCACGGGCAAAACCTCCTTTACCGCCGGCGTCGGTGCCGCACTGGCCGTCAGCGGATGCCGGGTGCTGTGCCTGGATTGTGATATCGGCCTGAGAAATCTGGACCTGGCTCTGGGACTGACGGACCGGGCCCTGATGGACTTTTCCGACGTGGCCCAGGGCCGCTGCACGCTGGACGCCGCCGTGGTGGAACAGCCCCGGCTGCCGGGTCTGTACCTGCTGACTGCGCCGGTCCGGATTCGCCGGGACCCTGTCACGGCCAGTCAAATGGGTACGCTGCTGCGCCAGGTGCGCCAGAAATTCGACTTCTGCCTGCTGGACGCGCCGGCCGGTCTGGGCCGCGGATTCCGCCTGGCTACCTGTGCCGCCGACCGCTGCGTCGTCGTCACCACCTCGGATGCCTCCTCCCTGCGGGACGCGCAGCACACCGTCATGGAGCTGGGCCGCTTCCCCAACGGCACGCTGCACCTGGTGGTCAACCGGGTACGCAAAAAGCTGCTGCGCAGCATGCACGCCACCATCGACGACGCCATCGACCGGGCCGGTCTGCCCCTGCTGGGCGTGGTCCCGGAGGATGACAGCCTCCCTTTGTCTCTCAACCAGGGCATGCCGCCCCTGCCGCCGCAGGCCTCGGCCGCGGCCTATCGCAACATCGCCCACCGCCTCCAGGGGCAGCGCGTGCCTCTGCTGCGGATCAAATAATTCAGAAAGGAGTCCCCTTCCATGAACATCGCTCTGATGTCCCACGACAACAAGAAGGATCTGATGGTCCAGTTCTGCACGGCCTATGCCGGTATTCTGTCCCAACACCACCTCTACGCCACCAACACCACCGGTCATATGGTGGCCGAAGCCACCGGACTGAACGTCCACTGCTTCCTCTCCTATACCCACGGAGGCAGCCAACAGATCGGCGCCCGCATTGCCTACAATGAGTTCGATCTGGTTCTGTTCTTCAACGATCCCACCAATGAGAGCATGGCCGGGGACGTCTCCTATATTTCCCGCCTGTGCGACCAGAACAACATCCCCTTTGCCAGCAACATCGCCACTGCCGAAATGCTGGTGCTGGGCCTGGCCCGGGGCGATCTGGACTGGCGGTGCATCGTCAATCCCTCTACCCGCCCCATTGCTTGACTTTTCAGGGAAAAGCGCATAAAATATCCCACACCGCCATGATGCCGCAGCAGTACTCCCGACACCGACCCACAGAGAGGGGCGCAGAGCTGAAAGCGCCCTGTTCGGCCCGGAGGAAGGACAGCGGCGGAGCGGGGACGGAAACGTCCACGGCTCCCTCCCCGTACCAGGAGGCCAAAGGAGGCCCTCCGGGCCTTGAATTTGGGTGGCACCACGAAGCGAAGTTTCGCTCTCGTCCCAAAGATTTTGGGACGGGAGCATTATTTTTTCCGCAAGTATGCTATAATCAAAGTAATCAGAACAAAGGAGACCGTACTCATGGCCAAAATGACTCCCCGAACCCTCTCCGGCTTCATGGAACTGCTGCCGGCTCCCCAGCAGCAGATGGAGCGCATTATGGAGATTCTCCGCAAAACCTATTCCCTCTATGGCTTTACCCCTCTGGACACGCCGGTCATCGAATCCAGCGAGGTCCTGCTGGCCAAAGGCGGCGGCGAGACGGAAAAGCAGATCTACCGCTTCACCAAGGGCGACGCCGACCTGGCCCTGCGCTTTGACCTGACCGTTCCCCTGGCCAAATACGTGGCCCTGCACTACAACGACCTCTCCTTCCCCTTCCGCCGCTATCAGATCGGCAAGGTCTACCGGGGCGAGCGGGCCCAGCGGGGCCGCTTCCGGGAGTTCTACCAGGCGGATATCGACATCATCGGCGACGGCAAGCTCTCCATCCTCAACGAGGCGGAGATCCCCTCCATCATCTACAAGACTTTTTCCACTCTGGGCCTCAAGCGCTTCCAGATCCGGGTGAACAACCGCAAGATCCTCAACGGCTTTTACGAGATGCTGGGCCTTTCCAGCCAGTCCGGCGACATCATGCGCACCGTGGACAAGCTGGACAAGATCGGTCCCGAGAAGGTCCGCGCCCTGCTGACCAGCGAGTGCGGCCTGGGCGACGAGCAGGCCGATGAGATTTTGAAGTTCATTGCCATCTCCGGCTCCAACGACGTGGTGCTCAACGCCCTGGAGGGCTACCGGGGCCGCAGCGAAGTCTTTGACCAGGGCCTTGACGAGCTGGGCACCGTGGTGCGGTATCTGGGCGAGTTCGGCGTCCCGGCGGAGAACTTCGCCGTGGATCTGACCATCGCCCGGGGCTTGGACTACTACACCGGCACCGTGTATGAGACCACCCTGCTGGACCATCCCGAAATCGGCTCCGTGTGCTCCGGCGGCCGGTACGACAACCTGGCCGAATACTACACCGACCGCCAGCTGCCCGGCGTGGGCATCTCCATCGGTCTGACCCGCCTGTTCTACGTGCTGGGCGAGCAGGGCATGCTGAACCCCGAATTGCCCACCGCCCCCGCCGACGTGCTGATCCTGCCCATGACGGAGGATCTCACCGCCGCCATCTCCCTGGCCACGCAGCTGCGGGAAAACGGCATCCGCGCCCAGATCCACGGCGAGGAAAAGAAGTTCAAGCAGAAGATCTCCTACGCCGACAAGCTGGGCATCCCCTACGTGATCTTCCTGGGCGAGGACGAGATTCAGGCAGGCGTGGTGGCCTGCAAGGATCTGGCCACCGGGGAGCAGACGAAACTGGACGCTGCCGCCACCATCTACCGCATCAAGGCGGGACTGGCGGAACGGGAAAAGGGCAGCGTGATTCTGGGCTGACACACCCTGCGTAAAGGAGGGACCTGCCATGCGCGCCCCCGGCAAACGGACCCTGCACCGCCGGCTTGCTGCCGGTATCATCGTGGTGATTCTGGTGGCCGCGGCCGCGTGGTACACCCGCCCGGTGGACCTCTATGCCCTGTCGCCGGATCTGGGAGAGCCGCAGGACCTCACCTGCCTGCTGCTGCGCTACACCGACAACCTCGCGGAGGACACCACCCGGACCCTGGACCTGACCGCGGAGGACGGCGAAGTCTACCGGCAGGTTCTCTCCCAACTGGAATCCCTGCGCTTCCGGCGGTTTCCCCTGGGCGGGCTTCTCCAGTCCCTCCGGGACGGCCAGAGCCGCGTCATCACCCCGGGGGATTTTGACGCCCGCTATCAGCTGGGCGACGGCACCTGCTATGTGCTGCTGCAATGCCGCATGGGATGGTGGGAGGCCGTTACGTATGACTCTCACGGTCTTCGCTTCCGGGCCGTCTCCCTCTGCGGCGGGGCCGACGCCACCGCATCACTCCATGCATCCATCTGGGAGCTGGCCCAGCCCGTTGAATCCAATCCGTAATATATCATCCGTTTATTCCAAATTGGAATCGTTCTATTTCCCCAATTACTCCTCATCTGCAAGGCGTGTTTAATCCAAAACGTAAAATCCGCGCATAATATTCCATGTTGTAATCAAATTTTGGAGGTGTTTTCATGAAACGGTCCCGCTTGCTGTCCCTGCTGATGACGTTGGCCCTGACCCTTTCCCTGGCGGCACCCGCTGCCGCCTACCACCCCGGAAGTCTGATTCCGCAAACACGGACCTATTCCACGCCCTTTGCCGACACCCGGGGAACCTGGTGTGACGCCGCGGTCCAGACCTGCTATGAAACCGGTCTGATGGACGGCAAGTCCGCCACCGCCTTCGATCCCCAGGGCTCCCTCACCTATGGCCAGATCGTGGTCATTGTGGCCCGGCTCCATGAGCTGATGAACGGCGGCGACGGCAAGTTTGACCCGCCCGCCGAGGGCGAGGCCTGGTACCAGCCCGCGTCCGACTACCTATTGAGTCTGCCCATCCTGAACGAGACGGACGAGACCACAGACCCGGAGGTGCTCAACTCCATTTCGCAATTGTCTCTCACCCTCTGGGCCATGGAGGAGTTCGAGGACTACGCCGGCCGTCCCTGCACGCGCTATGACTTTATCTTCTTCCTGTCGGCCATTTTGCCGGAGGATGCTCTGGAGCCCATCAACTCCATCACTTCCCTGCCGGATATAACCCAGCATTCCGTGATTCTGGACTTCTACAACGCCGGCATTCTCACCGGCAGCAACGAGTACGGCGCCTTCAACGGCCTCGACACGCTCAACCGGGGACAGGCCGCCGCCATGCTGGCCCGGGTCGTGGATCCGTCCCAGCGGGTGCAGTTTACCCCCAAGCCTCTGATTCTCTCCCAGGCCCTGCTGGGCAAGGATCCGGACGCGGTGATAATGACCGTGGACGGCTTTGACATCACCGCCGGCACCTATGCCCTGCTGCTGGCCTCGGAAATTTCCGAGCAGCACATCGCACACTATTTCTCCCGCTACGATGCCTACCCGGAAGAGTTTTCCGCTTATCTCGAGGATGACCTCTTTACCGGCGACTTTGACACGTATCTGAAGGAGAAATACGGAATCGACCTGTCCGCCCCCATCGACTGGAACGCCCCGGACAAGGGCGGCATGACCCCGGCCCAGAAGGTGCTCTCCGACGCCCGGGAGGAAGCCATCCGCACGGGAGTTTTGATGAGCCGCCAGAAGGACTATCCCCTCACCGAGGATCAGCGGGCGGAACTGGAGTTGTTCTCCTATCTCGTCGGCTACATGGGCATTTCCCAGGAGGCCTATGAGACCATGTGCATCTCCACTGCGGTTCTGACGAACCTGCAGGAGAGCATGCGGGATTTCACCTCCGGCGAGCTGAGCCGCTATCTGGACCAGCAGAACATGCTCTACGGCATGTACGCCGTCTTTTACCGGGATGACGGCTACTACACCGACGAAGAATCCCGGGAACAGGCGGATACTCTGCGCAGCCAGATCCTGTCCCACCTGCAGGATGAGGAGTATATCAGCTATCTCATCTGGAAATACAGCCAGGATTACAGCGGCCAGGACCCGGACCTGATCTCCCTGGATCAGTTCTCCGACAGCAACATTGCCGCCCTGAAGTCTCTGGGCATTGGACGGGTCTCCTCGGTTCTGACGGAGGAGGACCGCTATGTGGTGGTCTACCGCATGGACCCCAGTGAGAATGAGGAAATCGTGGCGCAGGCCGCCGCCATCCCCGCTGAGGAACAGATGGCCGCCTGGTGCGCCGCCGCTTCCGTCACCGCCGAATCCACCGATTCGGTGGACGTGGCCGCTGCCGCCCAGATGCTGGATGCTCTGGGCTACCTCTAATCATTTGTTTTCCCCACATTGTGAAGAAATAGAAAGGAATCAACCCAACATGATGCAATCTCGTACCCATACCTGCGGCCAGCTGCGCCTGGCCGACGCCGGAAAGCAGGTCACCCTGGCCGGCTGGATGGAAAACGTCCGTGTAGTCAGCGCCGGTCTGGCCTTCGTGGTCCTGCGGGACTTCTACGGCACCACCCAGATCGTGGCCGACACCGAGGAGATGGTCAACACCTTCAAGGCCATCACCAAGGAATCCACCATCTCCGTGGAAGGCACCGTCCGGGAGCGTGACAGCAAGAACGACAAGCTGCCCACCGGCGAAATTGAAGTCGTTCCCAGCAAGGTCACCGTTCTGGGCCGCTGCCGCCACAACGAGCTGCCCTTCCCCATCAACCGCAGCCGGGAGGCTGACGAGTCCCAGCGGCTCAAGTACCGCTATCTGGACCTGCGCAACCCCGAGGTGAAGAAGAACATCGTCCTGCGGTGCAACGTGGTGGCGGCCCTGCGCCGGTCCATGACCGAGCACGGCTTCCTGGAGATCACCACCCCCATCCTCACCGCCTCCTCTCCCGAGGGCGCCCGGGACTATCTGGTTCCCGCCCGGAACCACCCCGGCAAGTTCTACGCCCTGCCCCAGGCTCCCCAGCAGTTCAAGCAGCTGCTCATGACCTC
>ENA-UEYL01000759-UEYL01000759.1-human-gut-metagenome-genome-assembly--contig:-NODE-759-length-31217-cov-4.596596_pt1 | contig 31217 bp, 23 predicted proteins | sample MGYA00242941_ERZ507946 | MGnify/ENA primary metagenome ERZ507946 (study PRJEB26167, sample SAMN06115482) | human gut metagenome | host: Homo sapiens | place: China:Guizhou | collected 2015-03-11...
GATGCGTCTCTGGTCGCTCCATCCGAGGTATCTCGACGCCAAAGGGCTTACGGCCTGCTGGCGCGAAGGCCTGCTGGCCCGCCGCGTTCTGCAAGACGCGACACGGGGATACCGCAACCATCCGCAGCTGCTGCGATTCAAAGCGGCCGCAGATCCGATCGCTGCGATCGACAGCTATCTGTCGGTCCTCTTCGACGAAGCGGTGCAACGGAATTACCGGTTCGACCGCTCGAAATTCGGCGCCGGAGGGCAGATATCGCAACTGACCGTCGCATCCGGCCAGCTGGCCTACGAACGGCAGCATCTGCTGCACAAGTTGCGGACGCGCGACCCGCAGCGCCATGACACGCTGCTGAAACAGGAATCAATCGAGCCTCATCCGCTCTTTCGGATCGCCGAGGGCGCGGTCGAACAGTGGGAAAAGCTATGAATACGCTCCATCATACGGTAGCGCTGTGCGGCGCTACGGGATTTATCGGATCACACCTGCGCGACCACTTCAACGCAGCGGGTTACCGCGTCGTACCTCTGGACAGAACGCTCTTCACCGATGCGGCGGCCGACCGGCTGGCGGCCGCGCTCGACGGCTGCGACACGGTCGTCAACGTCGCGGGCGCTCCGATCGATCGCCGCTGGAGCAAAGCCTACAAACGCAAACTCTCCGAGAGCCGCATCGGCACGACGCGGCGGCTGGTCGCCGCTATGGAGCACGTCGACTCGATTCGCTGCTGGATCTGTGCGTCGGCCGTCGGATACTACCCTTCCGAAGGGTGTTTCGACGACACGGCCGACGCTGCACCGGGCAGCGACTTTCTGGCGCGGCTCTGCCGCGACTGGGAGGCCGAAGCGCGCAAAGCCCCTGCACGCATCCGCACCGCAGTCACCCGCTTCGGCGTCGTATTGGATGGCTACGGAGGCGCTTTCGAACGGTTGTCCCTTCCCGCCAAACTGGGCATGGCCGTCGTTCCCGGCGACGGCCGCCAGCCCTTCACGTGGATCGACGTCGAAGACCTCTGCCGCGCCATGACCCTGCTCATCGAAACGCCCCGAATGACGGGAACGTTCAACTTCGTGGCACCGCAGCATCTCTCGATGGAGGAAGCGGTATCGCTCGTCCGGCGCCACTACAAGGCATGGTTCCAACTGCACGTCGCCGCACGACTGCTGCGCCTGTGGCGGGGAGAGGCGGCCGATCCGCTGCTCAAAGGGCAGTGTGTACGACCTCTGCGGCTGCTCGACGCGGGATTCGAATTCCGCACGCCCGAACTGCAACTCTTTCTGGAACGGCTGCGTTAAGGGAAAAAACACAGCGGCCGGCATCCTTCATCGGATGCCGGCCGCCTGTGTCGAATCTACTCCTCCATCGGGAGGAACTTCTCCTTCGGTGCCCCGCAGCGGGGACAGCGCCAGTCGGCGGGCAGCTCCTCGAACGGCGTACCCTGCGCGATTCCGTGTTTCGGATCGCCTACGGCCGGATCATAAATCCACCCGCAGACCGTGCATTTGTACTTTTTCATAATCATTTATTTTTTCAAATTATTACAGTCTGTCGACAACCTTCTGCCAGTCGACCAGCTCCCACCAGTTCTTCACGAAATCGGCGCGGCGATTCCGGTAATCGATGTAGTAGGCGTGCTCCCAGACGTCGAGCGTCAGCAGCGGTTTCATCCCCTGCGTCATCGGATTGCCGGCGTTGGATTCCGCCACGATCACCAGTTTGCCGCCAGGTTCCTGCGCGAGCCATGCCCAGCCCGAGCCGAACAACCCTACGGCCGCCTTCGTAAACGCCTCCTGAAACGCTTCGACCGAGCCGAAGTCGCGTGCGAGCGCCGCTACCAGTTTTTCGGGCATCGGCTGCTGATCGGGCGTCAGCGTAAGGAAAAAGAAGGTGTGGTTCCATGTCTGGGCGGCATTGTTGAAGATGCCTCCGTCGGCCTTGCGGACGATTTCGTCGAGCGGCATCTCGGCATAGGGTGTCCCGACAATCAGCTTGTTGAGATTGTCGATGTAGGTCTGGAGATGTTTGCCGTAGTGGTACTCGAAGGTCTCCTTGCTCATCTTCGGGGCAAGCGCTTCCATCGTATAGGGAAGCTGGGGCAACGTGTGTTTCATGATCTGTTGATTTTTACTGTTTGACAATGAATCGGAATCTATAATTAAAACGGTTTGCGTCAAGTTTTTATTGCTCGGATTCTTCACGAGAATATACCCGTTCAGGTAGGTCGCGAAGAGAATCCACAGCACGTAGGGCACGAAGAGCCACGCCGCCGAAGGAGTTCGGTGCCGCACTCGGCAGATGTAGACGATGACCAGCACATCGAGCAGGAGGATGTCGATGAATCCGGCCAGCGGACTGCGCAGGTAACAAAAGAAGACGCTCCACAGAAAATTGACGGCCAGCTGCAGAAACCACAGCGTGACGTAGCGTTTGTCGCCGTACTGGAGCACGCGGCCCAGCGAAAGGCCCATGCAGATGTAGATGATCCCCCACGCAATCGGGAAGACGATGTTGGGCGGTGTCAGCGCCGGTTTATCCAGCAGAGGATACCACTCGGCGATGGATTGCGCCTGAAGACGCCCCGCCACGAGGCCCGCGATCAGACACAGCAGGACGGGAACGACGTAATAAGCTGTCTTTTTCATAGGACGAGAGTTAAGTTGCGACGAACAACCCTGCAAATATCAGGCGGATCGCACTCCTAAGATAAGAAAAATTCGAATAGGTCGCTCCGCTTTCAGGAAAAAAAAACACCCCTCCGAACCGAATATCGAAAATAGTCCTATATTTGTGCCGTCCGTAATCTCGAAACGGCGCCCGATACCTTATGAACGACCTATTCCTGCTGGTGGACCACACCGACGACTGGAAACCCTATTGCGAAACGGACTCTCTTCTGACCGTCTCCGACTACCTAGAACACAAATACGACGGGAAACCGCAGCTGGTCGTCAATCTCAGCCGCGATTACGCCTACAACTCTTCGGGCTACTACGCTTCGCTGCTGGCGCAGGCGCGCGGGCACAAAATCCTGCCGGGCGTCGAGACGCTCAACCGGCTGGAAGCGGGGCAAGGCGTGCGCATGAGCATGGAGCTGCAACGCCTCTGTTTCCAGTGGATCGCCCGCAACGACATCGACGAAGGGGAGTGCTGGCACCTCAATATCTTTCTGGGAACCTGCGCCGAAAAGGGGCTGGAACGTATCGCGCGGTTCATCTTCGAGAACTACCCCGCACCTCTGCTGCGCGTAAGTTTCAACACCGGCCGCCGCAACCAGATCGAATCGGTACGGGCGCTCTCGCTCGGCGAATTGACCGACAGCGAGCAGGACACGTTCGCCGCGGCACTCGACAACTTCAGCAAACGTGTCTGGCGGACGCGCTCGGTGAAACCCGCGCGTTACAGCATGGCCATCCTCTACGACCCCGACGAGGAGTTCCCGCCCAGCGACAAACAGGCGCTGCGGCGCTTCATGGAGGTCGCCAAGCGTATGGGCGTGCACACCGAACTGATTACCGAGGAGGACGGGCCGCGGCTGCTCGAATTCGACGCTCTGTTCATCCGCACCACCACGTCGCTCAACCACTACACCTACCGCTTCGCCCAACGTGCCCGGCAGAACGGGCTGGTGGTGATCGACGATCCGCTCTCGATCATCCGCTGTACGAACAAGGTCTACCTGTGCGAACTCTTCCGCAAGGCCCGCATCCCCACACCCGAATCGCTGCTGCTCTTCGGATCGGAACGTTACTCCTTCGAGGAGATCGCCGCCCGTCTCGGCGCGCCCTTCATTCTGAAGATTCCCGACGGATCATTCTCGGTCGGAATGCATAAGGTCGCCGATCGGGACGAGCTCCGCACGGCGCTCGACGAGATGTTCGGCCACTCGTCGGTCGTTCTGGCACAGGAGTTCCGGCCGAGGGAGTTCGGCTGGCGAGTCGGCATCCTCGAGGGCGAACTGCTGTTTGCCTGCAAATACTACATGGCCAAGGGCCACTGGCAGATCTACAACCACGCGGTCACCGGCAAAAACCTCTGCGGCCCGTGGGAGACGATTCCCGTCTACAAAGTTCCGGCAAAAGTACGCGAAACGGCGCTCAAGGCCGCAGCGCTGATCGGCAAGGGGTTGTACGGCGTCGATCTGAAGGTGGTCGACGGACGCCCCGTAGTCATCGAGATCAACGACAACCCCAGCATCGACCACGAAGTCGAAGACGAGGTGCTGGGCGACGAACTCTACTACCGCATCGTCAACTACTTCATCAACAAACTCAGCCGTATGCATGTCTGACCCGACGCACTTCACCGACACGGATTCCGTAGTCGTCGTCCCCGCCGCCGCGGACGATCTCGACGCGATCGTCCGCATCGAACAGCGGTGTTTCACCGACGACGCCTTTTCGCGCCGCGAACTGGAGTATCTTATCGGACGCGCCAACGGTTCGTTCTTCGTCGCACGCTGCGAGGACGGCATCGCGGGCTATGTCTCGCTGCTGCGCCGCCGAGGATGCACCCTGCTGCGCATCTACTCGATCGCCGTCGATCCCGTCCTGCGCGGACGCGGAATCGGCGCCCTGCTGCTCGACCGCAGCATCGCCTGCGCCCACGAACAGGGGATGCGGTATCTCTCGCTGGAGGTACGCACGGACAATGCGGCCGCACAGCGTCTCTACGAATCGCGCGGTTTCCGCCGCACGACGTTCCTGCGAGACTACTACGCTCCCGGAGCCGACGCATGGCGGATGCGCCGCGATCTGGAATAGGCAGTACGCCGCCTGCGGCATCGACCGCTATTCTCCCGTTTTTTTATTACATTTGTATCGAAAGGCACTGAAAATGCGCCGGAACAAAAATATGGAAAAACGGGTATTGCTATTTCTGTTCTCGATGGGATGCTGTCTGATGAGCCATGCCGCCGGAAACTATACGCTGCATGGACGCGTCATCGACCGTCTCACGCGCCGTCCCGTCGCCTACGCCGCCGTGGTCTTGGACGGGCAGGGCGACAAAGGCGCTTCGACCGACTCGACGGGACGCTTCGCCATCGAGCGCGTCCGCCCGGGGATCTACCGGCTGGCCGCCTCCTGCATCGGTTATCAAAGCACGCTCACACCCGAATACGTCGTCTCGGCGGCCACGCCCTTCATCGAGATCGAACTTACGGAGGACGCTGCGCAGCTCGACGCCGTGACCGTCACCCCGACGCCGTTCCGCCGCACGGTCGAAAGTCCCGTCGGATTGCAGGTGATCGGTCTGCGGGAGATCGAGAAGAGTCCCGGCGCCAACCGCGACGTCTCGCGCATCGTGCGCTCCTATCCCGGCGTGTCGTTCTCGCCCGTGGGCTATCGCAACGACCTGATCGTGCGCGGCGGAGGCCCTTCGGAGAACAAATTCTACATGGACGGCATCGAGATCCCCAATATCAACCATTTCGCCACGCAGGGAGCCACGGGCGGTCCGGTGAGCATCGTCAATGCCGACCTGATCCGCGAGATCAGCTTCTATACCGGGGCTTTCCCGGCCGACCGTTCCGGGGCGCTGAGTTCCGTGCTGGATTTCCGGCTGCGGGACGGGAATCCCGAAAAGCAGACCTTCAAGGCGACGCTGGGTGCGTCGGAGGTCGGGCTGAGCGGCAGCGGACATATCGGCGGGAAAACCTCCTACCTCTTCTCGCTGCGGCAGTCCTACCTGCAATTGCTGTTCAAGATGATCGGCCTGCCGTTCCTGCCCAACTATATCGACGGACAGTTCAAGGTCAAGACGCGCTTTTCGGAGCGCGACGAACTGACGGTGCTGGGGCTGGCGGGCTTCGACAACATGAAACTCAACCTCGACGAGGAGGGCGAGGACGCCGAATACCTGCTGAGCTACCTGCCCCGGATCCGTCAGGAGACTTTTACCGTCGGCGCGTCGTGGCGGCACTATGCGGGCCGTCACGTGCAGACCGTCACGCTGAGCCACACTTACCTGAACAACCGCAACCTCAAATACCGCGACAACGACGACTCTTCGGAGGAGAACCTCACCCTGCGGCTGCGTTCCGTGGAGCAGAAAACCACGCTGCGGGCTGAAAACCGCAGCTATCTGGGCCGCTGGACGGTGCGCGAAGGCGCGGAGCTGAGTTATTCGAGTTATACGAACCGCACGTTCCAGCGGCTTTTCACCGACGAGACGCTGCTGTCCGATTACCGGACCCGGCTGGGAATCGTCGGCTGGGGGCTTTTCGCCGGGGCGGATTACGCTTCGGAGGACAAGCGTTTTACGGCTTCGCTCGGCCTGCGCGCCGACGGGAACGACTACTCGCCGCGCATGGCCCGGCTCTGGCACCAGCTTTCGCCGCGGGCTTCGGTCGGCTATCGGCTCGGCAGGGGCTGGTCGCTGAGCGGAAGCGCGGGGCTTTATTACCAGCTGCCGCCCTATACGGCGCTCGGATTCAAGGAGGCGGATGCGTGGGTGAACAAATCCCTGCACTATATGCGCGTCGGGGCTTTCAGCGCAGGCGCAGGATGGCGGCTGCGCGATCGGCTGATCGTGTCGGTCGAAGGCTTTTACAAATTGTACGGGGATATTCCGCTTTCGGTCGCGGACGGGATTCCGCTCTCCTGCAAGGGCAACGATTACGGCGTGGTGGGCAACGAAGAGCTGCGCTCGTCGGCCGAGGGACGCTCCTACGGCGTCGAGGCGATGGCCCGCTGGCAGATTCCCGGCAAGGTCAATCTCGTGGGTTCGGTCACGCTGTTCCGCAGCGAATACCGCCGCGATTCAGCGGCTCCCTATATCGTTTCGGCGTGGGACAGCCGTTTCGTCGTGAACCTCAGCGGTACCTACGACCTGCCGTGCAGCTGGAGCGTCGGGGCGCGCCTGAGCGCCGTGGGCGGAACGCCCTATACGTCTTACGATGTCGGAAAATCGTCGCTGGTCGAGGCGTGGAACGCGCAGGGGCGGCCTTATTACGACTATGCGCGCTATAACGACGGGCGGCTGGACGCCTTCGCCCAGCTGGACCTGCGCATCGACAAGACCTTCTATTTCCGGCACTGCATGCTGGGGCTTTATATCGACCTGCAGAACGTAACGGGCAGTAAGCTGCGCCAGCCCGACGTGCTGATGTCCACGGGCGTGGTGGAGAATCCCGAAGCGCCCGCCGCCGAACAGCGTTACCGCATGAAATACATCAGGCAGGAGAGCGGGACGCTGATCCCGACGCTGGGAATCACCGTCGAATTTTAAGCGGCGGGGCGCGAACGGCGTTGTGCCGACCGTTTTCGACCGTTTTCGATTGCCCTTGACCGGAATTGCGGCCGGTTGGCCGGTTGGTCGGTTAGCTGGTTGGTTGGTCGGTCGGCCGGTTGGCTGGAACGGCGGGCGGCGGATTATCCTGTGTGCGTGCGTGTTTGCGGCGCGGCGATATTGGACGGAGCGGCCCAATTTTCTTCGGGCGTCGTCCGGAATGAAAAACCGCAGAAACCGTTTTATCCGGTTTCTGCGGTTTTTGTCGTGTATACACTGCCGTCCGGTCAGAAGCGGAACGTGCAGACGATCGGGTAGTGGTCCGAGAGGTACTGCACGCCGTATCCCGTGCTGTCGAGCAGCTGGTAGCGCAGCGGTTCGGCGCAGCGGTAGAAGATGTGGTCGATGTGGAGCGGTTTGGCCTTGCCGAAGCCGTGATAGGTCGGCCGGGGATCGGTCTGGGGAGCCTCTTCGCAGGCCGATTTCAGCCATTTGAAATAGGGTTCGAGACATACGCCGCCCGGCGTGCCCGCCGTGGCGTTCATGTCGCCGACGATGAACTGCGGCGTGCGTTTGCCGGCGATGCTTCGCATCCGTTCGACGTTGAGCCGGGCGCCTTCGAGCCGGGCCGTTTTGCCGATGTGGTCGAGGTGCGTATCGAAAAGGCAGAATTCGCGCCCCGTGGCGCGGTCGCGCAGGCGCGCCCACACCGTCACGCGGCGGCAGCGGCCGTCCCAGCCCTGCGACACTTCGTCCGGCGTTTCGCTCAGCCAGTAGTGGCCGTGGTCGAGGAGTTCGTATCGCTCCCTGAGATACATGATCATCAGATGCTCGCCGGGATCGTCCTTGGCGCCGAAGTCGCGTCCCATTTCGATGTGGCCGTATTCGGGCAGCTGTTCGACGAGGTAGGCGACCTGTTGGCGGCGGGGTTCCTGAAAGCCGATGACGTCCGGCCGCACGTCGCGGATCATGCGGATCGAAGCCTCCTTGCGGGCGTCCCATGCGAAGTCGCCTTCGTCGCCCGGCGCGCCGATGTAGCGGATGTTGTAGGAGAGCAGTTTCAGCTCCGCGGGTTCGCTGCCCGCTGCGGCGGCAGCCGCGGCGCAGAACAGAAGCGTAAACAGCAGTTTTTTCATGTTGCGGGATTTTATGCGTGCGGGACGGCCGGAGCCGCCCCGCATGCAGTGTTCATCAGAATTCCGACGTGAAGAGAATCGGGAAGTGGTCCGAGATGTAGGGAACGCCGTAGCCGTCGTTGTTGATGGTGCGGAACCGGACGGGCGTCACCTTGCGGTAGAAGATGTGGTCGATGTTCCACGTAAAGCGCGGAGTGCCTTCGCCGAAGTTGTTGTAGCTGTAAACGTCGTCGGCTTCGCCGTCGGGCGCAGTTTCGCGCGCCGACCACATGAATTCGAAGAAGCCGTCGAGGCAGGCGCGGCGGCCGTCGCCCGCGGCGTAGGAGGCGTTCATGTCGCCGGTGACGAAGATCGGGGCGTAGCGTCCCGCGATCTGCTTCATCTGTTCGACGATGAGTTTCACCGACTCGGTGCGCGCCACCTGATCGATATCGCCGCCCTCGACGGGCGACGCGCGGTGCGCGAGGTGGGTGTTGAAGAAGAAAAACTCCTTGCCGGTGCTGCGCTCGCGCAGTTTGACCCACAACGCCGTGCGGAACTGGTTGTGCCCCCAGCCCTTGATCGGCTGGGTGATGTCCTTTTCGTTGAGGAAGAAATACCCTTGGGCGAGCATCTCGAAGCGGTCTTTGCGCCACCAGACCGCATTGCGGTGCTGCGAGTCCTTGTCATCGGGGGCCAGATAGTAGTGCTCGTACTCGGTCAATTCGCCGATCAGATACTGCGCCTGCGAGAAGCGAGGCTCCTGCATGCCGATCACGTCGGGCTTGACGTCGCGGATCATCGTGACGGAAGCCTCCTTGCGGGCGTCCCACGCCGCGTCGCCCTTGTCGCTCGCATTGGCGTAGCGGATGTTGTAGCTCATGACGTTGAGTTCGCTTTTGGGGGCTGCGGATTCGCCTTCGTGGTTGGAGCATCCGGCCAGAGCGGTGAATAACAGAGCTATCGAAAATAGGAATCGTTTCATTGTTTTGGTTTTTAGATCTTGGAGTTCGGGTTATCTGTTGTAGCGTACGGCCAAGTAGTCCATCGCTCCGGCGGCGTTGTAGCCCATCGGGATCGTGCCGTCGAGGAAACCGAGTCCCGACGAGAGCCGGCTGGCGGGCTGGATGCGGAGCCAGACCTTTTCGCGGCCCATGATCTCGGCGGGCAGCGGGATTTCGACCTGTTTATAGGCCGGGAGCTGCCAGCTGCGCTGCGTGGCGAATACCGGGAAGTCGGGCTGCGTGAAGGTGTAGGCGCTGCCGTCGGGCGCGGTCTGCGCCGCTTCGACGTCGAACCACCCCTCGTCGCTCTCGTAATCGCCCGTCGCGGACCACTGCACTTTCCAGAAGTAGGGACCTGCGTTGAGTGTCGCGCGGCCGCTCTGCACGCTCATGATCAGCGATACCCGGTCGGACGAAATCCCGGCGGTCGAGAACTCCACGACCCACGCATAGGGCCGGTCGGTCGAAGCGTTCCACCAGTAGGTCGTCACCCACGCCAGCCAGTTGGCTTGGTCGGTGCCTTTGCCGTCGGTATTGACTGCCGTGCTTTTCACGGCGTAATTGGTGCCGTCTTCGAGGATGACGCCGAAACCCGAATAGCCGTCGTTGCCGATGTGGCTGCGGAACGGAGCCGTGCCGCGCGCCGTGCCGCACCAGCCCAAGTAGTGCCAGCAGGCCGCATTGTAGACGCCGTTGGGGTATGCCGACTTGGAGGCGGTCTGCGTGAAGCGTCCGTTGGTGCCCCACGTCGGATACCAGTAGGCGTAGCCGTCGGCGGCCGCGGCCTTGCCCTTGACGTAACTGTATTCGGTCAGCGTCTCCGAGAAGCTCTGCGAGCGGTCTTCGGCGAAGCGGATGTCGGCGAAGGACATGTGGCGGATCTGGTAGGAGCCGATGATGCCGTTGGCCAGATCGTCCGCCGTATCGACGTACTCGTACTGCGGGAAACGCTCGTGGACGATCACGCCCGCCAGTTCGCCGGAACCGTAGGGCAGGCGGGTGCCGTTGCGGCGGTAGGGGCAAGTGGTGTTGGTCAGCAGGTGAATCAGGCTGCCCTTGTTGTCGCGTATCAGCCGCGGGTACATGTTGAGACGTCCCTGCGCGTCGGCCAGCGTGTAGCCCTCGTGCACGGGGGTGAGCGAGCCTTTGCGGACGGCGAATTCGCAGTCGCGGAGCGTCACGAAGGTGTAGATGTCTTCGTCGGTCAGCTCCGAGATGTATTTCTGCTTGACCGGAAGCACCGAGGCGTCGTTGCCCGTCACGCGCTCGACGATCATCGACGAGCGGATGCCTTTGATCATGTAGCGGTCCGGATCGGGTTCGAAGACCAGCTCGGCGTCTTTGAGCAGGATTTTCACCTTGTCGTAACGGGTGAAGGCGTTGTCCTCCGGAGTGGCCGTTTCGACGCAGAAGCCGTAACGGCCGTCGAGCGATTCGAGGTAGACGGTCTTCTCGCATCCGCTGTAATCGACGCTCATGTCGGTCGGCATCGGGTTGTTGCCGGCGTTCTTCGAATCCCGGTCGCTGACAACGTAGCCTTCCAGCAGCCAGTACTCATCGACTTTCGAGACCGTGAGCGCTTTCTCGCGCAGTTCGGCGAACGAAATGTCGTGTCCCAGCATGTCGTTCTTCGTGCGCTGGATGACGTTGAGCGTCAGCTGTTCGGTCTCCTCCCAGCCGTTGACGTAGGAGACGGTGACCGTAGCCGTGCGGAGTTCGTCCGTGTCGTTGCCGGCGTAGTCGAAATTGAACGTGTATTCCTCCTCCCCGGCGGGTTGGAGCGCGATTTCCGAAAGCCACTCTTCGGCTGGTTCCTCCCCGGCGTCGTACTGCGTGGTGAAGGTCAGCTCGTCGGGGGCGATGTTGGTGCCGAACCGTACGGACGCCTTGCCGCCCGAACTGCCCGGTACGTTGGTCGAGGTGCCGCCCTCGAACGCCATTGCGGGGATACGGGCGCCCCGCTGGCGCAGTACGACCGTGTCGGACCGTACTGCGTCGGCGCTCTGTATCAGTACGCGCGTCATGCGCGGAAAGCCCGTGTTGTCGGCGTAGTCGATGTAGAATTTTCCGTCGAGCGGCAGGCGCGTGTCGCTCAGGTCGGCCCACGAGGCCCCGTCGTCGAGGAACGACAGCACGGCCGGCTGGTTGGAGTAGACCTGTATGTCGACGTGGCCCGCCGTGGCGTTGACGGTGAACGAATTCTCGACCGCACCCAGCTCGATCAGCGGAATATCGTCGCCGTGGTCCATGCAGGCCGTCGCGGCCAGCGCCGCGAGCAGGATGCCCGCCGAGCCGATCTTTGCCATGTATCTCTTTGCGTATTTCATGATTGCGTTTTTTACGTGGTTAGAAATATTTGACCGAAACGTCGCCGAAGCGGAAATAGACGTAGGTCTTCGTCGTCGTGCCGTTGTCCTCGCCCGTGGTGCTGCCGCACACCTTGCTGGCGGCCTGCAGCCGGATGGTGACGTCCTTCTGTCCGAAGCAGGCCGACGGCAGGTCGAAGTCAACTTCGTAAAGCCCCGGAACGTACCACTGCGGGCCGGCCCAATAGACGAGCGTGCGGATGGGCACGGTGTCGAACCGGGTGAAGGTGCTTCCGTCGAGCGAGTAGGAGACGTCCCAGTAGAGCGGAGCGACGATCGTGGCGGCGCTCAGGTTGCCCAGTGCGGCCGAGAGGATCATCTTCATGCACGAGCCGCTGACGCCCTCGGTCGAGAAGTTGAAGGCCACCCATTCGCCCTCGTTGCGCGACGAGTTCCACCAGATGCCGTTGTAGCGCACGGCCGGGGATTTGATGCCTTTGGCGTAGTCCAAGGTGTTGTAGTCGAGCGTGCAGGAGACGCCTGCCACCGTTGACGACGTGTTGAGCTTGTTGCTCACCGACGAGAACATGCGGCCTTCGCCCAGATAGGGAACGATGCTGCCGTCCGCGTGCTGCTTGATGCCGGCGTTGGTGGTCATGCCGGGCCATGCCCAGCGTACGAGCGTCGAGTAGTTGCGGGTGCTTTCCTCGCGCGAGAAGGCAATGTCTGCCTCTTCGACCGGGCGGATCTGGTAGGTGCCCACGTCGCCCTTCACGCCGTAGCGCGGCAGTTTGGTGTGGACGATGATGCCGCTTATGGGGCCGGAGCCGGCCGGAACGCCGTCGCCCTTGCGGCGCCAGCGCACCTGCGTGTTGAGCACCATGTTGATCTTATCGCCGCGGCTGTCGATCACGCCGCGGATGGCGCAGTCGAAGCGCGGATCCAGTACGCCCTGCGTGTTGAGGTCGGTCTTGTAGCAGTAGCCGTCGTGAACGTTGATGTAGGCGCCGCCGTTGAGCATGAATTCGCACTCCTTGAGCGTCACATAGGTGTAGATGTCGGCGTCGGTAAGCTCCGAAATGTGCTTCTCCTTCTTCGGGAGGTCGGCGGCCGTTCCGGCGTTCTGGTTGAGGACATGCTCTTTGGTGAAGCCCGTGAGCGTATAGCGTTCGGGGTTCGACTCCTTGACCAGCTTCAGTCCATTGATCGAGAGCTGTACCGAGCTGTAGCGCTTCAGGATGTTGTCGGCCGGAAGTTTGGCGACGATGCGCAGGCCGTACTGACCGTCGAGGCTCTCGATGTAGGCGGTCTTCTCGTTGACCGAGAAGTCGATCGAGGTGTCCGTCAGGTTGGGGTTGGTCTCCATGTTGTAGTTGCCGGCGTCGCTGATGACTACGGCCGAGAGCATCTTCTCGCCCGTCAGCTCCACTTCGCCTTCCGCGCCGGGAATCAGTGCGCGCAGGTCGGCGATCGAGAGCTGCTTGACCTCTTGCGTCAGCCGGAGCGTCGAGCTGCACTCCACGTCGGTATCCTTGTAGGTGATCTTCAGACTGGCCGAACGGGGTTGGTCGCCCGTGTTCTCGGCAACGACGAACGATACGGCCGATTCGCTGAAGGTCACGTCCGTGATCCACTGCGTGCCTGCGGGGTCGTATGCGATGTCGAAGGCGAAGTGCGCCGGATCGACGTCGAAGTTGGCCGTCAGCAGTGCGCTGCGGTTGTGCTGGTCGCCCGGAACGGAGACAATCGTATCTTCGTCCTTGAAAACGACCGTCGCATTGTCGGTGGTCTGGACGACGGAGGCTTCGGCTTGGGCGAGAATCTTGCCGTCGGCGTCGGGAATTTCGAGCCGGATCGCCGCCTTGCGGTCGCTGCTGCCGTCGTTGCGGTCGATTCCGAAGACCAGCACGATGTTCTCCTCGGCGTCTTTTTCGAGCCGGATCTCCTTCAGCCAGCCGGCTTCGGCGGGATTCTCCGCGTCGGTGACGTCGGTTGCCGTGATGAGGATGCATTCGAGCGCCTGCGTCATGTTGGTCGTAACGCCGATCTGGACGCGTTCGCGCGGCAGACGCACGAACTCGAATTCGGTTTCGGCGAGCGCCAGCGTCGGTTCGGTGACCGCGCCGGCCTGCGTGAGAACGATCTCCTGCTCTTCGCCCTCGCCGCTGACGAGGATGCGCGCGCGGCGCGATACGCCGTTGTTGGCCTCGTACGTAAAGAGGAAGTCGCCGATGCCGTTGCCCGACACCTCGCTCACTTCGCCCCATGCGCCTTCGGCCATTTCGGCTTTCCAGCGCCCCGTGGAGTAGACCGTGACGCGCGTCGAGCCGGCCGGGGAGGTGAGGTTGAGTCCGTTTTGGGTGACGGCCAGCGGCTCGTTCCATTTGAAGTCCTTCTGACAGCCCGGACCGAGCAGTGCGGCGGTCAGTGCGACGGCCAGCATGCGCAGCAGGGGATATATTTTGTTTTTCGGTTTCATGTCGGTTGATTTAGAATCCGTACTTCTTGTATTCGTTGTTGTCCAAAGCACCGCCCGAATAGATCACCTCCGTGTCGGGGATGGGGTAGTATTCGTGGCAGGGCTGGATCGAGGTCTTGACCTTCGCATAGTCCGAAAGCGCCGCCGTGCGTTCGTACCAGATGCCCCAGCGCACCATGTCGAACTTGCGCTGGAATTCGCCCAGCAGCTCGCGGCCGCGTTCGTTCTGGATCTCGTTGAGCAGCAGCGGATAGGTGCGGAACCGCGTGTATTCGGCGATGCCCGCGCGGCGTTTGACCTTGTTGAGGTACTCCATGGCCTTGTCCTTGTCGAGCAGGGCGCAGTAGCATTCGGCGGCCATCAGCACGGCGTCGGCATAGCGGAAGACCTTGTAGTTGTTCGAGTCGTAGGCGGCCTGAAGGTCGGGGCACCAGAATTTGGGACCCATGAACGGCCGGGTGACGATCGCGTCGCCCGAAGTGAACTTCACGCCGTTCCACTCGGTGATTATCTGCATGTCGCGCCGCAGGTCTTCGCCGCCTTCGGGCATGAGGTTGCCGTAGAAGAAGCTGTTGGGGCGCAGCGGCGACCATGTCGTGGCGGCGTCGCCCAGCTCCTCGATCACCACGTTCGAGTAGACGTTGTCGCTGTTGCGCGGATAGGGCATGCAGATGCTGGCGACGTTGGAGGTGTAGATCAGTCCGCCGGCGGTATAGGTGTGCTGCACCTCGAAGATCGATTCGGGCGTGTTCTTCATCCGGAACGGGATGTCCGAAACCGGATAGGCCGAGAGGTCGTCGCCGTAGATCTGTTCCAGCACGGCGATGGCTTCGAGCGCCTTGTCGTAATCCTTGTTCCACATGGCGAGTTTGGCGATGAGCATGTGGCCCATGGCGGCTCCGGCGCGGTTGCCCGCGGCTTCGCTCGTGCGGATGAGGGGCAGTGCGCCCAGACACGATTCGAGGTCCTCGATCAGCGCGGTGCGGGTCGCCTCGGCCGACATGCGCGGCAGTTTGGCCACGCGGTCGAGCACTTCGTGGTCGGAGACGTCGTCCGTGTAGAAGGGCACGTCGCCGAAGAAGCTCGTCAGCAGGTAGTAGTAGAACGCGCGCAGCACCTTGGCTTCGGCCACGAGGCTGTTGCGGTCCTTTTCGTCGATCGTCGAATTCTCGATGCCCGTCACGGCCATGTTGCAGTACATGACGCCGCGGTAGCCGTAGGTCCACATGTCGGCGCCGAAGCGGGGCTGCGACGGCGAGATGTCGAGCTGCGCGTCCTGCGTTCCCGATGCGATGTACATCAGGTCGGTGACGCCTTCGGTGGCGATCATCATTTTGTAGGTGTAGAGATTTTTCAGGGGTATATAACACGAGTTCACCGCCGACTGACACTGGGTCTTGGTCTTATAGAAGTCGCCGGGGGTCGAGAACCCTTCGGTGTCCTCCTGCAGTGAGCACGACGCCGTGAGCCACGCCGTGAGAATCAGCAAGATGTATTTTGTTTTCATAATGTTCTCGGATTACGGTTAATAACGCAGCTGGATGCTGAACACGATGGTGCGCGGCTTGGGGTATGCGCCCAGATCGACGCGCCGCAGCGCCGAATCGCTGCTGTCGGTCGAGACGTCGGGGTCGAAGCCATTGTACTTTTTCCAGATGTGGAGGTTTTCGGCGCTCAGGTTCAGCGTGATGTCGCGGATGAACTTCGAACGCTTGCTCAGGTCGAACGTGTAACCCACCGTGATGTTTTTCAGGCGGATGTACGATGCGTCGTAGATCATCAGGTCGCTCGGCACGTGCGCGTCCACCGCACCGGCGCGCGGCAGGTTCGACTGCGGGTTGCGCACGGGATGCCACGCTTCGAGCATGTAGCGGTACTGGTTCGACATCGAACTGCCGGCCATGTAAAGCTCCGAGTAGTTGTAGATTTTGCCGCCGAGCGAATAGGTGAAGTAGATGCCGACGTTGAGCCTGCCGAAGCGGAAGTTGTTCTGCAGACCGCCGTACAGGTCGGGATCGGCATTGCCCTGATAGACGAGGTCGTCGTTGTTGAGCGAGCCGTCGTTGTTGATGTCGTAGTAGCGGGGCATGCCCAGTGAGGCCTTGCGCGACGCGGCGTCGCTGTTGATCGCCAGCGCCGAAACGTAGGTATTCGTCACGCTGTTGCGCTCGAACTCCTCGACGCTCTTCCACGTGCCGCCGTACTTGAATCCCCAAAGCGCGTTGAGCGGGTAGCCTTTGACGTAACCGTACATCATGTAGGGGTTGTTGCCGGGCGACGAGAGCGCCGTGACGAAATCCTCGCTGCCGATGTCGTCCACGTTCTGTTTGTTGTGGGCGATGGTGAGGTTGGTCGTCCACGAGAATTTGGGGCGGACGATATTGCGGCTCTCGATGCTCAGCTCGACGCCTTTGTTCGAGGTTTTGCCGATGTTGGCGTAACGGCTGGTGTAGCCCGTCGCCGAAGCGGTCTGCACCGTGAGCAGCAGGTCGCGCGTCTTGGAGATATAGCCTTCGGCCGTAATCATCAGGCGGTTGTTGAAGAACGCCAGATCGAGCGCCGCGTTGTAGAGGTCGGTCTTCTCCCACGTCAGGTTGGGACTGGCCAGACGGCTGCGGTAGTAGGCGCCCGGCTGCATGCCGTCGAACAGATAGCCGCTCGTGGTGCTGGACATGGCCGCCAGCGAACGGTAGGCCGAGATGGCGTCGTTACCCGTGCGTCCGGCGCTCAGGCGGAGCGACAGTTCGTCGATCCAGCGTACGTCCTTCAGGAAATTCTCCTTGGCGGCGTTCCATTTGAGGGCCACCGAGGGGAAGAAGCCCCACTTGTTGTTGGCGGCGAAGTTCGACGAACCGTCGTAACGCCCCGTTACGGTGAGGTAGTAGCGCTGTTTGTAGTTGTAGTTGAAGCGGGCCAGCAGCGACATTTTCGTCCGCTTGGTCAGCCCCGTGGCGGCCGAATAGGTCTCCTTGTCGGTCACGGCGTTCATGTTGTTCCACAGCACGTCGTCGTCCATGTAGCCCTGTCCGCTCAGCGTGAAGTTGTCGCTCTTGTAGCGGTAGGCGGTGAAACCGGCCAGCGCGTCGATGTTGTGGCCGCTTTTGGTTTCGAGCTTGTAGCTGAGGGTGTTCTCGCTCGAAAGGCTGAATTCGTGGAATTCGGCGCGGTAGGCCTGACCGCCTTCACCCTCGTTCTTGGCGGGAAGCGATCCCGGATAGTAGCGGTAGGTGTGGCGCTGGAACGAATAGTAGGAGTTCTGGCTGCGCAGTTTCAGGCCCTTGGCCAGCGCCACTTCGAGATAGGCCGTGTGGTTGAGCGAGGTCCGCTCGATGGAGTAGGTGTTCTGGTCGATCGTCGCACGCGGCGTATTGATCCGCTGGCCGTTGCCCCAAAGCGGGTTGTAGTTCTCCTGCGGGTCGATGTGGGGCGAAAGATACATGGCTGCGCGGTAGTAGGCCGTGCCGCCGATTTCGGCGAGGTTCTGGGCGTTGTCGCGCCATGTGTAGCTGCCGCGGTAGCCGACCTTCAGCCATTTGAACAGCTGGTGGTCGAGATTCAGACGCCCCGTGATGCGCTGCAGACCGCTGTTGTCGATGATACCCTGCGAATCGTTGTAACCCAGCGAGGCGTAGTAGCTGCTCTTTTTCGAGCGGCCCGAAATCGAGAGCGAATAGTTCTGGTAGGGCGCCGTGCGGGTGATTTCGTCGATCCAGTCGGTGCCTTTGCCCAGCGAGAAGGGGTCTTTGAAGGGATATTTCGACTGGGGCGTGCCCTCGCCGATGTCCTCGTAGCCGCTCTGGGTGCTGAAGTAGGCGAAGTCGTTGCGGTAGAGTGCGAATTCCGTGGCGTTCATCACGTCGAGTTTGCGGGGCAGCTGCGAGAATCCGATGTCGGCCTTGAGCGTGATCGAAGGTTTGGTGTTGGTCTGGTTACCCCCCCCCTTGGTGGTCACGATGATTACGCCGTTGGAGCCGCGTGATCCGTAGATCGCCGTCGAGGAGGCGTCCTTGAGGATCGTGACCGATTCGATGTCGGCCATGTTCAGGTCGTTGAGGTCGCTGACGGCGTCCATCACGCCGTCCACCACGATCAGCGGCTCGTTCGAGGCTGAAATCGAGCGCGTACCGCGGATGCGGATCGAAGTCGTGGCGCCCGGTTCGCCCGTGGTGGACATGATGTCGGCGCCGGCAACGCGGCCCTGCAGCGCTTGGTCGACGGACAGCACCGGGAGGTCCTTTACGTCGGAGATTTTGATGTTGGCCACCGAACCCGTGGCGTCGCCCTTCTTCACCGTTCCGTAGCCGATGACGACCACTTCGTCCACGGCCATCGCCTTCGAAGGCTGGAGCGTGACGTCGAGCGTGGTCTGCCCGCCGACCGAGACGGCCTGCTTTTCATAGCCGAGATACTGGAATTCGAGGATCTCGCCGTTGCGGACCTGCAGCGTATAGGCGCCCGTCGCCGAGGTGGTCGTGCCGCGTTGCGTGCCGACGACAATCACCGTGGCGCCCGTCACCGGCGCGCCGTTTTCGTCGGTCACGGTGCCCGTCAGCTTGTGCATCGGCATCGAACTCTGGTTGCTGCGGCGGGCCGTCAGGATCACCTTGTTGTTGGAAACCTGCACGTTGACTTCGGGCAGGCATTCGCGGACGATGGATTCGATGGGACGTTCCTTGGCGTGCACGGTCACGACGCGCTTGAGGTCGATGTCGGCATTGTTGTAGGCGAAGGTATAGACGCCCTGTTTCTCGATGCGGGTGAATAATTCGTTGATTGTGATTGCCTTTGCGTTGATGCTCACGGGCGGGTTCTGGGCCCGGACGCCGGCTGCGGCCAGCAGCGTGAATAACAGCGTCAGCAAAAAGAATCTTCCGGGCGGAAGTGGAATAATCCCTTTTCCGCCGGATTTTCCGGATTTTTTCATAATTTTGTAACGATTTAAGGTTCTGTCATTTCGTAATTCGGTTACATTACGAAGCACGTCGGGGTTTTAAGTCGGAGCGGATGTTGCAGCATCCGCTTTTTTTCGTGGATCACGGAGGAGGAATTCCCATAGGCTTTTCGGTTTTTTCAGGTTATCTTGATCTGGTGGTTCGTGCGGTGTGGAACGTGGCCGACTCGCCGTCGAGCGTGTATTGCAATCCCGTGATGAGCGAGATGACCTGCAGGGTCTCTTCGAGCGATTCGTGGCGTACGTGGAACGACAGACGGATGGTGCGGTCCACCGAGGCGTCGGTGCCGATCGGAACGTTGAACCAGCGTTCGAGGTTGGTGATGATGTCTTCGAGCGTCATGTCGAAGAAGGTCAGGTTGGGCTGTATCCAGCTGTTGTAGTTCGAGGCGTTCACTTGTTCGATGATCATGCTTCCGGTGGTCTCGTTGAAGACCAGCCGTTCGTCGGGCCGGAGCCGGACGGACTGCTGCGAACGCGACGTGCGGACGCAGATCGAGCCGCTGTTGAGCGTGGTCTCGGCGATGCCGCTGGCGCGTTCGTAACGGGCGTCGAACGTGGTGCCGAGCACTTCGATCTCCATGCGGTTCATGTCGACGACGAAGGGATGCGACGTGTTGCGCGCCACTTCGAAATAGGCTTCGCCTTCGAGCGTCACGCGGCGCTCCCTGCGGTCGAATGTTTCGGGATAGGTCAGGCGGCTCGATGCGTTGAGCCATACCTTCGTGCCGTCGGGCAGCTGGAATTCGCCTTTGCTCCCGCGCGCCGTCAGCAGGCGGATTTCGGCCGGAACGGCCGACGCCGAGCGTACGTAGTAATATTCGCCGACGGCGAACAGCAGCACGGCGGCTGCGGCCGCGGCGTAGCGTATGCGGCGGAAAATGCGGCTGCGCCGCTGCTGCGCTTCACGCATGCGGATGGTGTGACGGAGCCGCTGCAGCTCTTCACTGCGGTCGGCCGCCGCAGGGCTTTCCACGACGGCGGTCCACTCCTCGCGCAGCGCGGCTTCTTTTTCGTCGCCGTCGCCGGGCTGGAGCATCCAGCGGCGGAATTGCGTCTGGAGTTCGCCGGGGACGTCGTTGTGCAGGAATCTGCCGATGAGCTCTCTTATTTGTCGTCTCTCCATCGTATGCGGTCTTTATCCGGGATATGCTTTTATAGATAAGACGGCATGGCGGGGCGCAACCCCCACCCGGCAGCGATTTTTTTCGTATTTTTTCGGAAGGCGCCTTCGGACGGGCGTTTTCGGGGCGCGTTTTCAGACGAAGAGGGCGAGGAGCGTCAGCAGCCGGCGGAGCTGGCTCAGGGCGGCGGTCATGTGGCGTTCGACGGTTTTGACGCTGAGGTTGAGCCGCTCGGCGATCTCCTTGTTGGAAAGCTCTTCGTAACGGCTCAGGCTGAAAACCCGGCGGCGCTGTTCGGGCATGCGGTCCACGGCGACGGCGATGAGCAGCGCCAGCTCCTCGGTCTCAATTTTCTCGCTGAGCGGAGCGTCGCGCCGCTCGGCGGCCGAGTTGATATGCTCCTGCATGTATTTGTCTTCTACGATCGAGTGCGAAAAGATGTCGAATACGGCGTTGCGGGCCATCGTGTAGAGATAACTCCGCAGCGAGCGTGTGCCGCCCAGTTCGCGGCGCTTCTCCCAGACGCGCAGGAAGATGTTTTGCGTGACGTCTTCCGCTTCGCCGGGGTTTTTAAGCAGCCGGAACACGAATTCCCTGACCTTGGGAGCATAAAACAGGTAGAGGGAATCGAATGCGGATTGGTTCCCTTTGGACAGAGCGGTCAGCAGTTCTTTTTCTTTTTCCGGAGTCATAGTCTCACACAAAATTAAAAAAAAACGGAATAAAAAAATATTATATTCCGGAAGAATGTGCCGAGCCGGTGAAAAACGACCTTTGCGGGGGCTTCGTTGCGGCCCGCACGGTGTCCTGCCGCCTTCTGCGGCATGCAAAAAACTTCTTCCGTCCGCGTCGCATGGGACGGGACGGAAGAAGCGTGAGGAAATTTTCCGGGGCGTGCCGGTTCCGGCGGTTCCGCTGCGGTTATCGGCCGGATGGCTTGTCCGCCGCGCCGGCGGCCCTGCGGTCCATGACGAAACTGATGACGAACGGGATGGAGAGGAAGACCGCCGTGCCGACGACCACCAGCCACGTATACATGGCGGGACTGCCGACGGGCAGCTGCGAGGGCGGGAAGAAGGTGACGATGAACGAGAAGAGCACCGCGAGGAATCCGATGCCGCCGACCAGCCACATGCCCGCATTGCCGCCCGGTATGCGGTAGCTGCGTGTCAGGTCGGGCTGCGTGTAGCGCAGGCGGATGCCCGCGGCATACATCATCATATACATCAGCAGATAGAGTCCTACGGTCAGGGCGCTCAGCAGGAAGAACGCCACGCTCACGTCGTTCATGACGATATAGAGCGACGACAGCAGGGTGACGATGCAGCCTTGGATGATGAGAATGTTGATCTGCACGCCGTTCTTGTTGGTCTTCTGCAGGAAGCAGGGCAGCACGCCCTCCTGCGCCGTCCATAACAGGCCGCGGCTGGGGCCTGAAATCCACGACATGACTCCGGCCAGTGCGCCGAACGCTACGAGTAGTCCCATGACGTTCGTGAGCCAGCCCACATGGTAGTGTTCGAAGACGATCTGGAACGTGGTGAACAGTCCCGACTGGAGGTTGATCTGGTCATAGGGCGTGATGATCGCCACGGCCAGCGCGCCCAGCGTGAAAAGCCCGAACGAGATGAGCGCCGCCAGAAACATGGCGCGCGGAAACTGCGTTTGCGGCTTTTTGAGTTCGGGGGCGTGCACGGCGTGCACCTCGACGCCGGCGAACAGCAGCAGGATGCCCGCGAGGAAGGCGATGTCGCTCATGCCCGTAATGTGGGGGAACAGCCGCGGATGGACGTGGTGCGCGGCGTCGATATTGACGACTTGGCTGACGGTGTCCGGAATATGCTCCAGCGCGACGGAGTTGCCGCCGATCATCCAGACGACCGCCATGACGATCACGACGATGCCGGGCAACACCGTGCCGATGAGGAATCCCTTGCTCGTGATGCCCGATATGGCCGAGGTGCCGCGCAGGGTGACAAGCGTGGCGCACCAGTACATGGCGATGGAAAACAGCCCGACGAAAAGTCCGTTCTGGGCGAGGTCGGGCATGCCGATCATGTAGGCGATCGACGCCGCGGCGAAGCCGAGTACGGTGGGGTACCAGACGACGTTCTGTATCCATTGCAGGAAGATGGCCGTGAAGCCCATGTGTTTGTTGAAGGCCTCTTTGACCCATGTGTAGACGCCGCCGCCTTTCGAGGCGAAGGCGCTGCCCAGCTCGGCGCCTACCAGCGCCGCCGGAATCAGGAACAGGAAGGTGGCGAAAAAGATGTAGAAGAACATGGTAAGCTCCTCCTGCGCCATCATCGGAAGCCCGCGCAGACTGATGACGGCCGCCGCGGTCATCAGCGCGAGCTGCGTTGTGGTGATATTTCTGTTTTTTGCCATAATGTGGAATTGTGGTTTACACCTGACTGCCACTCAGTTTCCGTGCCGTAACCGGACGGGCGGAATGTCGTTTCGGGCGGGTGCGTGATTCGTGCGGGCGTTTTTTTGCAGGCGAAAACACACAAAAACAGCAGGGAATCTCACGATTGCCTGCTGCCTTCCGGAGGATTGCCCTCCTGAAACTACTAACCCAAACTTAAATAAATGAAGAAACCTCACTGCGGTTGCTGTTCCGCAGTTGACAGGGTATATTGCAAAACCCGTGCCGGAGCGGCGGACCGGAAGGACGCCTATGCGGTTCGCGGGGGCGGATCGTGTGGCGCCTGCGGGCCGGGACATGAATTAACCGGGCTGCAAACTGACAGAACTGCGAACGGGACGGGCACAAACGAGGGGCAGGATGCCCGCGAAGACATCCTGCCCGTTTCCGTTTCCGGCATGGCCCGAATGCCGGGCCGTATCATCATCGTTTGTCGGTCATCTCCACGTTGCCTTCGTAGGTGCCGCTGACCTTGTACCCCTTGTCGGTGGTGAAGTCGAGTACGAAGCGGTAACCGCTGCCCGATTTGGTGATCGTTACGGTACCGGACGAGACGAATCCGTAGAAGGACTGGAAATTGTCGTTCCGCTCCTCGCAGTAGGTGCCGACGGGAAGCATCGTATCCATGAATTCGGTCTGGTAGCCTGCGGCGTAGGAACCCGGCGCGCCCGATGTGGAGACGCTGTAGGTCCCTTCCTGCAGCTGCATTTCCGTCGAAACGGCGGTCGAAAGATCGAGCGACACCATATGTCCTGCCTGTCCGAGGTAATCGGAGCCGTAGGAGATGGTCGGCTCGACGTCGTAAAGATTCACGATGCAGTTGTCGGCCGTCGCGGAGTCGCTGTAATATTTGCCCAGCGCGCGGATGAAGGTGAGGTTCGTTACGTCCTTGTCGAGAGTGGGAAGGTCGGGAATCTCGCTGGGTGTCTTGTTTTCGATCGTCAGCGGACCCTCGTAGCTGGCCGTGAACTCCTCGTCGTCGGTCGTGGTCAGCGTTGCGGTGATCGTATAGGTCGAGCCGGCCTGCTTGACGGAGATCGTACCTGCCTTGAAGTCGGTTCGGGTGATATTGCCTTTGCCGTCGTTGACCATGCAGTAGGTTTTCACGGGGTCGAACGTCGTCAGGCCTTTGTTGGTTGCGTACCTGTAGTCGCGGGCCGGCAGGGTGATCGTCGTATTGGGATTGCTTACCGCCATCTGGTAGAGGTCGATGCTCATGGCACGGCCTGCGCCGGTGGTGGCGTAGACGCCCCCGGATTCGGTGGTTTCGCCGTCGGCGAGCACCAAGAGGAATTCACCGATGTAGCTGCTCTCGGTGGGATAGTATCCGCCTGCAGCCTGCCGGTCGAACACGATCGGGCCTTCGACGGCTTGGTCGGTGGTCATCTCGACCGTCTTGACGTCGGAGTATACTGTTTTATTCGATGCGGCGACGGCGACGATATAGGTCGTGCCGGGTTTCAGCTCCCGGATCTCCGCTGCATCTGCCGATACGGGCAGGTCGGTGCCGTCGCGGAGAATCTCCTCGGCCGAAGGAATCGTCGGGTTGTCGGTTTTCTCGATGCAGACATATGCGGCTTTCTCCGCATCGGTCAGTTTGAAATGGAACGAGAGGGTCGTTTCGGTCGGAGTGCCTGCGATGACCGTGACGACGGGCGTCCGGGCGACGGTCTCCATTTCGAGGGTTTCGACCTCCGAATAGACGCCGGTGTTGGCGACTGCCGCCGCGATGAGGTAGACGGTGGCGGGTTTCAGGTTCTCGACGAGGAGCTCACCCGTCTGGGCGATGGCGGTGCCGTCGCGGAGAATCTCTTCGGCCGTGGGAACGGTCGTCCCTTCGGTCTTTTCGAGACAGACGTATGCGGCCGTTTCGGGGTCGGTCAGGGCCGCGGTGAACGAAAGGGTCGTCGAAGTGGGCGTGCCGGGCGTCAGAACGACGGCCGGGTGTACGTCGGGGGCGGAGGTGGTGTGTTCGATGGTTTCGACCTTGCCGTTGACCTTGCCGTTGGAGGCGACTGCCGAGAGGCGGTAGGTGGTGCTGGGTTCGAGGTCGCCGATCGTGATGAGACCCGATGCGGTTACGGATTTGCCGTCGGCGAGAATTTTCTCGGCCGAGGGAACGGCTTCGGAGGATTTGGTGCAGACATAGGTGCACTTGTCCGCGTCGCGCAGGGTGAGCGTAAATTTCAGCGTGTTGGATGCGGCGTCACCGACAGCCAGCGTGACGGCCGGAGCAGGCGGATTCCCCCCCCCTCGTCTTTGTCGTCGCACGAGGCCAGAAGACCGGAGCATAGCACCAGCAGCGCAGTACTCCACGAAAGAATCGATCTAATCATAGATGTGATTTTTGGGATTAGTAATTAATAACAGTTTTTGTTCGGGTGCAGTCGGGACCTGCGGGAAGATCCGTTCTGCGGCAAGTGACGGGCTAAAAGTAAGGTTTCCTGCAGATAAATCCAAATATTTTTCCGCTTAAGTCGCCGCAGGACCGGATAAAACGTCAAGATGGGCGGGCCGGAGCGGAAACGGGCGCAATATATGACAAAACAGCAGGGAATCTCACGATTGCCTGCTGCCTGCGGAGGATTGCCCTCCTAAAACTACTAACCCAAACTTAAATAAATGAAGAAACCTCACTGCGGTTGCTGTTCCGCAGTTGATTGTCTGAATCGCAAAGCCCGTGCCAAAAACAAGTCCCGGTCGTGGGGACCGGGACTCGTCTGCCGTATGGAGTATCCTTCCGTCTTAGCGGAATACGCCCGTGTAGGTCGAGGGGGCGAGTGCGCGCAGCTCCTCCTTGACCGTTTCGGCCACGTCGAGCGTCTCGATGAATGCGGCGATCGACTCGTGGGTGATGTGGGCGTTGGTGCGGGTCAGGGCCTTGAGCGCCTCGTAGGGCTTGGGGTAACCCTCGCGGCGCAGAATGGTCTGGATGCCTTCGGCCACCACGGCCCAGTTGTTCTCCAGATCGCGGTCGAGCGCTTCGCGGTTGAGGATCACCTTGTTGAGTCCCTTCATCAGCGACCGCAGCGCAATGGCGGCGTGAGCCACCGGAACGCCGATGTTGCGCTGCACGGTCGAGTCGGTGAGGTCGCGCTGGAGGCGCGAGACGGGGAGCTTCGACGAGAGGTGTTCGAAGAGGGCGTTGGCGATGCCGAAGTTGCCCTCGGCGTTCTCGAAGTCGATCGGATTGACTTTGTGCGGCATGGCGCTCGATCCGACCTCGCCGGCCTTGATCTGCTGTTTGAAGTACTCCATCGAAATATAGGTCCACATGTCGCGGCAGAGGTCGATGAGGATGGTGTCGATGCGCTTCATGTTGTCGAAGATCGCGGCCAAGTTGTCGTAATGTTCGATCTGCGTGGTGTACTGCGAGCGGCAGAGTCCCAGCGTCTCGCCGACGAACCTGTTGGCGAATGCCACCCAGTCGTACTGCGGATAGGCCGCACGGTGTGCGTTGAAGTTGCCGGTCGCGCCGCCGAACTTGGCCGGAACGGCGATGTCGTGCAGCATGGCCAGCTGCTTTTCGATGCGTTCGACGAAAACCATGAACTCCTTGCCCAGCGTCGTGGGCGAAGCGGGCTGGCCGTGCGTGCGCGCCAGCATCGGCACCTCGCGCCACTCGTCGGCGAAAGCCGCCAGTTTGTCGCGCACCTCTTCGACGGCAGGGTAGTAGAAACCCGCCATCGCCTCCTTCAGCGAGAGCGGAATGGCCGTGTTGTTGATGTCCTGCGAGGTAAGCCCGAAGTGAACGAATTCCTTGTAGGCTTCCAGTCCGAGCGTGTCCATTTTTTCCTTGATGATGTACTCGATGGCTTTGACGTCGTGGTTGGTGACCGACTCGATCTGCTTGACGCGCTCGGCGTCGGCGGGCGAGAAATCGAGGTATAGGGCGCGCAGGGCGGCGAATTTGGTACGGTCGATGCCGGCCAGCTGGGGCAGGGGAATCTCGCAGAGCGCGATGAAGTATTCCACTTCGACGCGGATGCGGTAGCGGATGAGGGCCTGTTCCGAAAAATAATCGGCGAGCGTTTCCGTTGTATTACGGTAGCGGCCGTCTACGGGCGAAATGGCTGTAAGTTTGTTGAGCATATTGTGTTGTGATTTGTTTTCCGGCACCAAATTTACGACAATTAATTGAAATCCGCATATTTTTCCCTACCTTTGTAGGGTTGTAAACTTTAAATTGCAATGAATTTTCTGACCGCAATCATAAACGCTCTGGTGGGATTCGTGCAGCGCAATCCGCTGACGGTTTTGGTCATTCTCATCCTCGCCATCGCCGCTCCGGCGCTGCTGAAGGGCGTCGCACTGTTTTTTCTGTATGTCGTTATGAGTATTCTGATATTGGCCGTGGCGCTGATACTGGTGTTCCGCTGGCGGATGAACAAGGTCCGCCGCCAGATGGAGGAGCAGTTCGGCGAAGGCTTCGATCCGCGCAATTTCGGCGGACAGGGTTTCGGCTCGCCCTTTGCCGGAGAGCCTCGCAAGGGCCGCGAAGGCGAAGTGAAGGTGCGCAAAACCTCCGGGGCGCCCGAAAAACGGGTGTCGAAAGACGTCGGCGACTACGTCGAGTTCGAAGAGACGAAAGAGCCGAAACAAGAGTAGCGTATGCTGAAGATATTCGAGCTGATAGGCCGCTATTTCATCCTGATGGGGAAAGTCTTTTCCCGTCCGGAGAAGGCCGCCATCTACCGCCGCCGCATCGTTTACGAAATGGAGTCGCTGGGCATCGACTCGATCGGCCTGACCGCGATCATCTCGGTATTCATCGGCGCGGTCATCACCCTGCAGATGTGCATCAACCTCGATTCGCCCTTCATCCCCCGCTCGCTGGTGGGTTACGCCACGCGCGAGACGATGATCCTCGAATTTTCATCGACGGTCGTGGCGCTGATTCTGGCCGGCAAGGTCGGGTCGAGCATCGCCTCGGAGATCGGCACCATGCGCATCACCGAACAGATCGACGCGCTGGAGATCATGGGCGTCAATTCCGCGTCGTACCTGATCCTGCCGAAGATCGTCGCCGCGGTGGTTTTCTTCCCCTTTCTGACCATCCTGAGCATCGCGATCGGCATTATCGGCGGCTGGGCGATCGCCTACCTGACCGGCATCATGATCCCGGCCGACTACATCGACGGCCTGCTGATGGATTTCAAGCCCTATTCGATCGTCTATTCGCTGATCAAGACCGCCGTCTTCGCCTATATCATCACCTCGATTTCGGCCTTCTACGGCTATTACGCCAAGGGCAATTCGCTCGAAGTGGGCGCCGCCTCGACGCGCGCCGTGGTGGCCAGCTCCGTAGTGATCATGATCTTTAACCTTATACTGACGCAAGTCCTGCTCATATGATACGCGCCGAACATATCACCAAATCGTTCGACGGTCGCGTGGTGCTCGACGATATTTCGATCGAATTCGAGACCGGACGGACCAACCTGATCATCGGCCGCAGCGGTTCGGGCAAGACCGTGCTGCTGAAGACGCTGGTGGGACTCCACGAACCCGATTCGGGCGACGTCTGGTACGATGACACCAACTTCACGCAGCTGGATTTCAGACAGCGGCGCGCTATCCGTAAGGATATCGGCATGATTTTTCAGGGCGGGGCGCTGCTGGACTCTTCGACCGTCGAGGAGAACGTCAAGCTGCCGCTGGACCTCTTCACCTCGCAGAGCGAGAAGGAGAAGATGGAGCGTGTGGATTTCTGCCTTCAGCGTGTGCGGCTGGAAGAGGCCAACCACCTCTATCCGGCCGAACTGTCGGGCGGCATGATCAAGCGCGTGGCCATCGCCCGCGCCATCGTGCTCAATCCGCGCTACCTTTTCGGCGACGAACCCAATTCGGGACTCGACCCGCAGACCTCGATCGTCATCGACAACCTGATTCACGAAATCACGCGCGAATACAATATCACCACCATCATCAATACGCACGATATGAACTCGGTGATGGAAATCGGCGAGAAAATTGTATACATACACGAAGGCCGCAAATGGTGGGAGGGCACCAAAGACGATATCCTGCACGCCGACAACCCCGAACTCAACGACTTCGTCTTCGCTTCGGCGATGGCCAAACGGGCCAAGATGGCAGCGAAGTAGGCAGGAATCGGATTCCTAAAAAAATTTAATTTTTTACTTGCGTAATATACATAAAGTATGTACTTTTGTGCAGTGAAAAAATAACGCATTTTTTATTAACAAATAAATCATAACATTATGTCAAAGATCAAAGTAGGTATCAACGGTTTCGGTCGTATCGGCCGTCTGGTATTCCGTGCTGCGTGCAACAATGCAGACATTGAGGTGGTAGGTATCAACGACCTCGTTCCGGTAGACTACATGGCTTACATGCTCAAGTACGACTCGGTACACGGCCGTTTCAACGGTACGATCGACTACAACGTGGAGAAGGGCCAGCTCATCGTCAACGGCAACGTCATCCGCGTAACCGCCGAGAAGGATCCCGCAAACCTGAAGTGGAACGAAGTAGGCGCCGAGTACATCGTCGAGTCTACCGGTCTGTTCCTCACCAAGGAGAAGGCTGAGGCCCACATCGCAGCCGGTGCCAAATACGTCGTTATGTCGGCTCCCTCGAAGGACGACACCCCGATGTTCGTATGCGGCGTGAACACCGATACTTACGCAGGTCAGCAGATCGTTTCGAACGCATCGTGCACCACCAACTGCCTCGCTCCGCTGGCTAAGGTCATCAACGACAACTTCGGTATCGTCGAGGGTCTCATGACCACCGTACACGCTACCACCGCAACGCAGAAGACCGTCGACGGTCCCTCGATGAAGGACTGGCGCGGCGGCCGTGCTGCCGGCGGCAACATCATTCCCTCGTCGACCGGCGCTGCAAAGGCCGTAGGCAAGGTGATCCCCGCCCTGAACGGCAAACTGACCGGTATGGCATTCCGCGTTCCGACGCTCGACGTTTCGGTCGTAGACCTGACCTGCCGTCTGGAGAAGGGCGCTTCGTACGACGAGATCAAGGCTGCCATGAAGAAGGCTTCGGAGAACGAGTTCAAAGGCATCATCGAGTACACCGAGGACGACGTGGTTTCGACCGACTTCACGGGCGACGCCAACACTTCGATCTTCGACGCTAAGGCCGGTATCGCGCTGAACCCGAACTTCGTGAAGCTCGTGGCTTGGTACGACAACGAGTGGGGCTACTCGAACAAGGTAGTCATGCTGATCCAGAAGATGGCCGCTTACAACAACAAATAGTCGTAAGCCGACGCATAAAGCGGAGGGATTCGGGCAACCGGATCCCTCTTTTTTTGTCGTTTATTGTTATTTGTCCTGACGATCCACCCGCATCTCGACCGATGCGCCCGACCATTGGTTGATAAGGCGTTTTTCGCTGCGGAGCACTTTGCCGCCGTATGCGATGCGGAGGGTGATTTCGAACGGCTGCGTGTCGGCGATGTCGTTGCCTGCGGGCAGCGTGTGGGGTACAATATAAATATAGAGCAGCAGGTGGTCGCACGCAGCGGTTTCGAGCCGCAGGCTGCGGTCGCCCGCCATGTCCGCGGGTTTTGCCGTCAGGTTCGCGCCGACGTCCGCGACGTGCGATTCGGCCGAGGCGAATCCGATGCGTTCGTCGCCGGCATCGAAGCAGCCGCACATCAGCGCTGCGTTGTAACGCCACCAGCCGTCGTAACGGCTTGATATTTCGATCGAGAATCCTTCAGTTGCTGCCATAGGTGCAAATATAGCGATTTTTCGCTCTTCGGCGAATTTCGTGCCGGGAAAATCGCTCCGCCCCGCCGCAGACGGTTTGCCGGACGGGCGTCTGGAGCGCGGGGTGCTAAAACTGAGCGATTTCTTTGCAAATGTCTTATTTTTTCGTAACTTTGTGCCCTAAATGCGCTCGTATGGGGGTAACTAAAAGGTATACGATTGCTTACAAAGGGCTGAAACCCGGTTTGCATGACTTTCGTTTCGAGGTCGACGGCTCGCTGTTCGAGGAGTTCGAAAGTCCGGAGATCAAGGACGGAGCGTGCGAAGTGACGGTCGCCTTGGAGCGCGGCGAAGCGATGCTTACGCTCGACGTTACGGTGGACGGAAGCGTCGTCGTGGAGTGCGACCGCTGTCTGGAAGAGTGCCGGATTCCCGTGCATTATCAGGGACGGCTGCTGGTGAAGTTCTCCGACGAGGTGCACGAATACGACGGCGAGGTGATGTGGCTGCTGCCCATGGAAGACGAAATCGACCTGAAGCAGTACATTTACGAGAGCATCGTGCTGTCGCTGCCTTACCAGCGGGTGCATCCCGAAGGGGAGTGCAATCCGGAGATGCTCGAACGCTTCCGCATCGTATCCGACTCGGAACTCGCGGCCGTCGAGGCGCGGGCCGGAGCGCAGGAGCACGACGGCGGCGAATGGGCCAAGCTGGCCGCGCTCAAGGAGCGGATGGAGGCCCAAGAGCCGCAGGAAGAGGACCGAACGCCGGAAAAATAGCGCCGGCGGCAATAAGGAGAATCGATAATACGTTAAACTTATAATTTATATTGTAAAATGGCACATCCAAATTACTTATTGTCGTTATCGTCGTCCGGAAGAGCTC
>ENA-UEYL01000772-UEYL01000772.1-human-gut-metagenome-genome-assembly--contig:-NODE-772-length-30773-cov-4.138455_pt1 | contig 30773 bp, 30 predicted proteins | sample MGYA00242941_ERZ507946 | MGnify/ENA primary metagenome ERZ507946 (study PRJEB26167, sample SAMN06115482) | human gut metagenome | host: Homo sapiens | place: China:Guizhou | collected 2015-03-11...
AGAACATGCTGGACACCCTGGGCGGGATGCTGCAGGTGATTGCAGGTGCCGGATAAGCGGCGCAGGTACCACAGGAGGTGACGAGCGGTGGCGGACAGCCAGAAAACCGAAAAGGCGACCCCGAAAAAGCGCCGGGACGAGCGCAAGAAGGGCAACGTCTTCATGAGCAACGATGCGGTCTCCGTGGCGGTGCTCATCGTGGGAATCGCGGTGCTGGCACTGAGCACGCCGAAGGCGGGCGAGGAGATCGGCCGCTTTTTCCGCATGTGCATCTCCATGGCCGGATCTGATAAGGGCAGGGAGCTCTCCGGAACCGGTCAGCTGACGGGACAGTTTCTCAAGGCACTGGCCTGGTCTGCCGGACCGCTGCTGGGCGCCTCCACGGTGGCCGGCATCGCGGCCACGTTTTTGCAGACCAGAATGCTGGTGGCCGGCGAGGCACTGCGGCCCAAGTTCAGCCGGATCGATCCCATTCAGGGCTTCCGGCGCCTGTTTTCCATGCGGAGTCTGATGGAGGCACTCAAGGGCGTTTTGAAGATCCTGGCGCTGCTGTACCTGATTTACAGCTTTCTCAAAGGCGTGGTGAATACCTTCCCCAAGCTGATGTTCACAGATGTGGACACCGGCGGCGCGTACCTGATGGACCTGGCGGTCCAGATGGCCATCCGGATCGTTGTGGCCTATGCCGTTCTGGCTGCGGCGGACTTCCTCTACCAGTGGTGGGACTACGAGCGGCAGCTGCGGATGAGCAAGCAGGAGATCAAAGAGGAGTTCAAGCAGACCGAGGGCGATCCCCAGGTCAAAGGACGGATCAAAGAGCTCCAGCGGAAAATGGCCCAGTCCCGTATGATGCAGAGCGTGCCGGAGGCGGACGTGGTCATCCGAAACCCCACCCACTTCGCCGTGGCGCTGCGCTATAAACCGGAAAAGGACGCCGCACCCGTGATACTGGCCAAGGGGCAGGACGCCCTGGCGCTGCGGATCGTCCAGGTGGCGGAGGAGGCCAAGGTGGCGGTGGTGGAGAACGTGCCGCTGGCCCGGGCGCTCTATGCCTCCGGAGAGGTGGGACGGGAGATCCCGCCGGAGCTGTATAACGCCGTGGCGGAGGTGCTGGTGTACCTGTACCGCCTCAATAACAAGATGTAACAAAAAACGGATTGCTGAGGGAATATGAAACGAATTTTGAACAATGGCATATCGCTGATGGTGGTGGTCATCGTCCTGTTTCTGGTCATCCCGCTGCCTGCGCCGGTGCTGGATGTGCTGATCATCCTGAATATCTCTCTGTCCATCATGATCCTGATGATCACCATGAGCATCTCCGAGCCGCTGGAATTTTCCATTTTCCCATCCCTGCTGCTGGTGACTACGCTGTTCCGGCTGGGACTCAACGTCTCCTCCACCCGCCTGATCCTCCGGGACGGCGGCGAGGCCGGCATCGTCATCAAGGCGTTCGGCAACCTCATCACACAGGGAAATATCGTCATTGGCGTGCTGATCTTTCTCATCATCGTGCTGGTGCAGTTCATCGTCATCACCAAGGGCGCCGAGCGGGTGAGCGAAGTGGCTGCCCGCTTTACCCTGGACGCCATGCCCGGCAAGCAGATGGCCATTGATGCGGACCTGAGCTCCGGCCTGATTGACGAAAAAGAGGCCCGGATGCGCCGGTACAAGATCCAGAAGGAAGCGGACTTCTACGGTGCCATGGATGGCGCCACCAAGATCGTCAAGGGCGACGCCATCATGTCGCTGATCATCACAGCCATCAACTTTGTGGCAGGCCTCATCATCGGTGTGGTCCAGGGCGGAAGCGATATTGCCAACGTGCTCAATGTCTACTCCATCGCCACCATCGGCGATGGCCTGGTGTCCCAGCTGCCGGCGCTGATGATCTCCACCGCCACGGGCATGATCGTCACCCGGTCCGTGTCCGATGGCAGCCTCAATACCGATGTCATCAGCCAGTTCAAGGCCCAGCCCAGGGCCATTCTGGCCACCGGTGTCATCCTGCTGCTGCTGGGGATCTTTCCCGGCACCCCCACGCTGCCGCTGCTGCTGGTGGGCGGCGTGCTCAGTGCCGCCGGCGCGGTGGGCAGCCGGAAAATGGAGGAGGCCAAGGCCGCTGAGAGCGCCCAGCTGGCCGCCGAGAATGCCCAGGCTGCATCTGCGGCGGAGACCGCAGGCGGAGAGGCGGAGTATTTCAAGGATATCAGCAATGTGTACTCCCTTTTGCCGGTAGAGCCCATCGAGATGGAGTTCGGGTACAGCCTGATCCCCCTGGTGGACGAAAACAGCGGCGGCAAGCTGATCAGCCGCATCGTCATCTTCCGGCGGCAGTACGCCCAGGACATGGGATTTGTCATCCCGTCCATCCGTTTGCACGACGGCGCGGCGCTGGGCACCAACCAATACGTGATCCGCATCCGGGGCGAGGAAGTGGCCCGGGGCGAGGTGCTGGTGGATTATTATCTGGCTTTGGAGCCGCCTAACCCCAGCGGGGAGATCGACGGCATCGAGACCATTGAGCCCGCCTACGGCATCCCCTCCAAGTGGATCCTGCCGGAAAACAAAGAGATGGCGGAGATCTACGGCTACACGGTCATCACGCCGCTGACGGTCATGCTTACCCACCTGACGGAGGTCATCAAAAAACACGCCCACGAGCTTCTGGGCCGGGCGGAGACCATGCAGCTGGTGGAGAACCTGAAAAAGACGGAGCCGGAGCTGGTGGCAGACGCCGTCCCGTCGGTCATCTCTTACAGTGGGCTGGAAAAGATCCTGCGCGGACTGCTCAAGGAGGGGGTTCCCATCCGGGACCTGGGGCTCATTCTGGAGGCTATCGTGGATGCGGGACCCAACCGGGATGCGGACATTGTCACCGAGCAGGTGCGCGGCCGCCTGAGCCGCACCATCACCCGGCGCTTCTGCGAAAACGGGCAGATGCGGGTGGTGACGCTGGACGCCGAGGTGGAAAAGAAGATCCTCAGCGCCCTGACGAAAAATGACCAGGGCGTCTATCTGGCCCTCAGTCCGGACGTCATGCAGCAGATCATGGCCCAGCTGGGCGAGCTGCGCAAGAAGTTCCAGGAGCTTTCCCAAACGCCCATCGTACTCACCAGTCAGGTGATCCGGATTTACCTGAGCCGGATGATCGCCCAGTTCTATCCGGATGTCTATGTGCTCTCCTTCAGTGAGATCACCAGCAACGTGCAGATTCAGGCCATCGGAAATATCAGCCTGCAGCCTCAGCAGGCACAGACCTAACGGAAAGGAGCGGGGAGACAAATGGAACAGACCGTGGCGGTGCAGTCGCCCCCGAAGGCGATCCGGGCCTCCCTGTCCCGGGAGGAAGCGGAAAAACTGGACAACCAGGCGCTGCTGGAGCGGTATAAGGAAACCGGCGATCCCGATCTCAAGTGGATGCTGGTGCTGCGGTATACGGACCTGGTGCGCAAAGTCGCCTCCCAGGCCACCGGCATTTACAGCAGCTTTGCCCAGCTGGACGATGTGGTGCAGGAGGGGCTGCTGGTGCTGCTGGGGGCGGTGGACAAGTTCGACCCCACCCAGAATGTCAAGTTTGAAACCTATGTCTCCAAGCGATTGCGGGGAATGATTCTGGACCTGGCCCGCAAGCAGGATTGGCTGCCCCGCCAGGTGCGCCAGAAGGTCACCCGGCTCAACCGGGCGGTGGAGGAGCTGTCTGTCAAGCTGGGCCGGGAACCGGAGAGCCAGGAAGTGGCGGATTATCTGGGGCTGACCCGGGAGCAGTACGATGCCCTGGCCTCTGAGACGGCGGTGACCAGTCTGGTGTCCTTCGAGGCGGTGCTGGACGCCTGCGGCAGTATGGCGGAAAAGTCCCTGGCCCAGGGGGAGCAGTCCAATCCCCCGCAGGAGGAGTTTGAAAACCGGGAGTTCCACAACGTGCTGGCCCAAAAGATTGCCGGGCTGCGGGAGAAGGAGCGGCTGGTGCTCTCGCTCTATTATGAAAAGGAGCTCAACATGAAGGAAATTGCCCAGGTGCTGGGCGTCAGCGCCGCCCGGGTCTCCCAGATCCACAGCCGTGCGCTGGAGCATCTGCGCACGGAAATGCAGGCCTATTTGGACGCGTGAGGCGGAGCGGAAAAGGAGCAGTGTGATGACAAAGGGATTTTATAATCTGACATCCGGGATTCTGTCCCAGACCCGGCGGCTGGACGTGATTGGCAACAACATGACCAATCTCTCCACACCCGGCTACAAAGCGGAGACCTATACGGACCGGACCTTTGAGGAGGTCCTCATCAGCCGGGTGGGGAACAAGGATAAGAGCGGCGCCGCCGTAATCGGCACCGAGAGTTATATCCTGGCCCCGGATCAGCTGTATGTAAACCAGACCCAGGGCGCCATGCGGGAGACCGGAATGCCTCTGGATTTTGCCATCCAGGGGGATGGCTTTTTTGCGATCCAGACGGAGAACGGCGTGGAATACACCCGGGACGGCGCCTTTTCCCTGGATGAGCAGGGACGGCTGTGCCTGGCCGGACATGGGCTGGTGCTGGGGCCCGACGGTGCGCCCGTCACCCTGACGCAGGACCAGCAGATCCGCGCCGACAGCGCCGGCCGGATCTATGACGCGTCCACCGGCGGCTATATGGGGCAGGTGGGCGTGTTTACCTTCGCGGATAACGGCCAGCTGGCCAAGGGCACCAGCGGACTCTTTCTGGCCAACGGCCAGCAGGCCCAGGCGGCCGCTGCACCTACGGTGATGTGGAAATGCACGGAGGAGTCCAATGTGGACATGCTCAAGGAGATGACGCAGATGCTTACGGCCCAGCGGGCGCTCCAGGGCGGCGCTCAGGTGCTCAAGCTGTATGACTCGCTGCTGACCAAGGCCACCACGGAAGTGGGCCGGCTGTGAGAAAGGATGGCAATGTGGTATGATTCAAGGATTTTATTCCGCCGCCGTGGGCGCGCAGCAGCAGATGCGGAATCTGGATATCCGCGGCAACAATGTGGCCAATGTCAATACCTACGGCTATAAGGCCCAGGTACCGGCGTTCGAGTCACTGATGTACGGCATGCTGGACGGCATTGACGGCAATCAGCTGCCCCGGGGCAGCGGCAGCGCCCTGGCCCTGACGGGAACGGATCTGTCTGCCGGCGCCATGGAGCAGACCGGCCGGCAGCTGGATTTTGCCATCGCCGGGGAGGGCTTTTTCGCTCTGTTTGATCCCGCCAGCGGGGAGGTTTCCTTCACCCGGGACGGCTCCTTTACCCTCTCGCCCTTCCAGGTGGAGGAGGAAGAGGATACCGGCGCCGAACCCGTGGACACTGCCGGAGGTGATGCGGAGCAGACCCCTGCTCTGGAGACCCGGTACTATCTCTCCGACGGGGAAGGCCGTCAGGTACTGGGAACCGATGGCTATCCCATTGTGGTGACAGATCCCGCGGCGGATCTGCCCATCGGGGTCTATTCCATCCAGTACCGGGACGGCCTGGAACGGGCGGGCAGCAGCCGCTTTTTAATGGATGACAAGAACGGGGCCGTGTGGATGAGCACCGCCAAGGTGCAGCGGGGCTATCTGGAGAGCTCCAACGCGGACCTGGCCACGGAGCTTACCGGCGTCATCGAAGCCCAGCGCTCCTACAGCTACGCGCTGAAAATGGTGACCACAGCGGATGAGGTGGAGACCACCATCAACAATCTGACCAACGGATAACGGGGGACGCCTATGAAGACATATGAGGAATTGAACGGTCTGGAGCTGGATACCATCCGCGAAATCGGCAGCATCGGCACCGGCAACGCGGCCACGGCCCTTTCCAGCATGCTGGGCTGTGAGGTGCGCATCAGCATGCCGGAGGTGCGCATCATGGGCTATAACGAGGCCATTGACTGGATCGGCGGACCGGAAGCCATTACCGCAGGCGTTTTGGTCCACATGTCCGGGGAGCTCAACGGCATTATGCTCTCGGTCCAGCAGCTGGAGTTTGTCAATCTGGTGCTGGAGCGGATGATGGACCGGACCGTGGAGCACTATGAGGATCTTACGGAGCTGGACCGTTCGGCGCTGGTGGAGGTGGGAAACATCATGATCTCCACATTCATCAACGCCCTGTCCGGTCTGGCGGAGATCACCACCCACCTGACGGTGCCCGCCTTTGCCGTGGACATGCAGGGGGCAATTTTGGCGGTGCCCATGGCGGAGTTCGGCGGACAGTCGGACTATATCATGACCATTGGGGCGGATTTTTTGTGCAGCGGGCGGAAGGTGCCCTGCCGGCTGCTGCTCTCCCCGGATATCCGCTCTCTGAATTTTCTTTTGAAGAAGCTGGGTGTGTTGGATGGATAAGAAGCTGGTGGTGGGAATCGCGGATATGAAGATCGCGCGGGAAGAGGGCATGCTCATCACCTATGCTCTGGGGTCTTGTCTGGGGATCTGCCTGTATGATCCCCTGATTCGCCTGGCGGCCCTGGTTCATGTGATGCTGCCGCTGAATATGGAGGCAAGCCGGCGCTCACCGCTCAAGTATGCCGACACCGGTATCCGGGAGACATTGCGCCAGATGGAAGGACAGGGCGCCATGCGCAGCCGGATCGTGGCCAAGATGGCCGGGGGAGCCCGGATGTTTGATGTGCCGGGCAGCGGAAACCTGGGCAACATCGGGCAGCGCAATATCGAAAGCGCCCATCTGGTTTTGCGCCGGGAGGGCGTGCGCCTGCTGCGGGAGGACGTAGGCGGTACCACCGCCCGCACGCTGCTGTTTGACACGCAGACGGGGCAGGCCTGCGTGCGCAGCTATGGCAAGCCCGAGCTGATTTTTTGACGGACACTGCCGGGAAGGATCACAATAGAAAGTTGGGATAAGGTATGGACAACGAGAAAAAGAATGGGATTTTGTTGGAAAGCGGCACAAACGAAATCGAAATCATGGAGTTTACCATCAACGACAACCTGTTCGGAATCAATGTGGCAAAGGTGCGGGAGATCATGCTCTCCGAGGAAGTCAAGCCCATGCCCCATGTGCATCCGGCGGTGGAAGGAATTTTCAAACCCCGGGATATCGTCATTACCGTGGTGGATCTTCCCAAGTATCTAATCAATCAGGAATGTCCCAAGGGCCCCAAGGACCTGTTTATCATCACGAATTTCAACAAGATGTACGTGGCCTTCCGGGTTCACAGCGTGGTGGGAATCAGCCGGATCTCCTGGCAGGACATCCACAAGCCCGACAACACCATTTCCGGCGGCACGGACGGCGTGACCACCGGCATTGCCCAGTGCGACGGCAAGCTGGTGAGCATTCTGGATTTTGAGAAAATCCTGGCCGAAATTGCACCCCAGACCAGCATTCAGATCGATGAGGTGGATGCCCTGGGGCCCCGGGAGCGCAGTTCCAGCCCAATTTGGGTAGCAGAGGATTCCATTTTGCTTTCAAAGATGATACAATCAGCTCTGGTACGAGCTGGGTATGAGAATCTCTCTATGTTCCCCAACGGAAGAGAGCTCTGGGACGCTCTGGTGCAGCTGAAGGACTGCGACGATCTGAGCAGCCGGGTGGCCCTCATCATTACAGATCTGGAAATGCCGGAAATGGATGGGCATCACCTGACCAAGCGCATTAAGAGCAACCCCAAGTTCCAGTCCATTCCGGTGGTGATCTTCTCCTCCCTCATTACGGAGGAGATGCGCTGCAAAGGCAAAGAGGTCGGCGCGGATGAGCAGCTGAGCAAGCCGGAGATCGGACACCTGATCGGTGTGCTGGATGAGCTTTTGAAAAAGAGCAGGGAGAACCAGAAGGGAGACAGTAACACATGACCAGCAAGTATATTGTGCGTCAGCCCATCAAGGATGCGGACAACCGTATCATCGGATATGAGATTCAGTATTACGGAGAGAATCAGGCGTTCGGCGGCGAAGGCGCGGAACGGGCCAATGAGTTTGCCGCGGCAGACACCATTTATAATTTCCTGACCCTCAACACGGATAAGCTGCTGCGGGGCACTCTGAATTTCATGACGTTCACCACCACGCTGCTGATGAAAAAGACGCCGCGCCTTTTCAGCAAGGATGAGCTGGTGATCCAGATTGACGACAGCGTCATCATCCATCCGCTGGCCATGCACATGGTCCACCAGTACGCCAAGGACGGGTACAAGATTGCGGTCAATGAGTTCCAGTTTGTTCCCCGGTATCTGGCGCTGCTGGACAGCATCGACTACATCAAGCTTAACTTTGCCTCCACACCGGAGCTCACCCTCAAAAACATCATCGAAATCGCCCACAGCATGAACAAGCGCTGCATTGCCGTGGGCATTGACAATGAGACGCTGTACAAGCGGGCCGTCAAGCTCAAGACGGATGCCATGGAGGGCTCTTTTGTGGCGGAGAAGCTGATGCAGAAAACCCACAACAGCGGGTATCTGCAAAGCAACTTCTTCCGGCTGATGGTGGCGGTGCTGGCCGATGAGCCGGATGTGGAGGAGATCGAGCGGATCATCTCCGTGGATGCCACGCTGACGTACGGCCTGCTGAAGATTGCCAATTCCCGCTATTTCTCCATGCGCAGGCGGGTGACCTCGGTTCGTCAGGCTATTATGACGGTGGGCCTCAAGGAGCTCAAGCAGTGGGTGTATCTGCTCAGCGCCAGCAATGCGGAAAACCAGATCGACGAGGGCGCGGAGGAATTTTTGCGCCTGTCGTTCATGCGGGCCAATTTCTGCAGCAGCCTGATGAACTACGCCAAGGATATGCCCATCTCCAAGCAGGAGGCCTATCTCATGGGCATGTTCTCCACGCTGCACTATCTCATTGACGCGCCGCTGGAGGAAATTCTGGAGCAGATCCCCATCCGGGACGAGATCCGGGAGGCACTGGTGCACCGTACGGGCCGGTGCGGCATGCTCTTTGACCTGACGCTGTGCTATGAGCGGGCGGACTGGGGGAAGATCGACGCTCTGGCGGAGGAGCTGGGAATTCCGGCCAATTTGCTGACCAGTTTGTATTTCAGCTGCATGGAAGAGGTCAATCACATTTGGAATGAGCTGACGCAGCAGGCCCCGGATCAAAGAGAGTCCCAAGAAGAAAGTAAGTAATACCGGGCAGCCGCCGTTGCGGCGTTGCCGCGGAGAGGAGCGTTGTTTGTTTGGAGCCGGAAAAACAGGGAAAGACTCCCGATGCCTTTGAAGCCCAGATGGAAGTGCTGCGCTTTTTAAGTGAGAGCACAGACGACTATCTGTTTTCCTGGGAGTTTCCGGAGGACCGAATCTATTTTGCCGGTCCGGTTTGGAAACGGTATGCCATTATGGACCCCGGCCAGTCGACCTGCTCTTTGCAGGACTGGTGCAGCGTGGTCTATGAAAAGGATCTGCCTGCCCTGCAGGAAGAATTCGAGCTGATCCGCCAGGGAAAGAAGACCGAGCACAACATGGAATACCGCCTGGTGGACCGGGAGGGCAACCGGGTATGGATCAGCTGCCGGGGGCGGTGCCAGATCGACCGGGAGAGCTGTCCGGTCCGTATGATCGGCCGTATTTCAGATACTGCCCTGGCGGGAAAGGTGGATATGCTCACCGGAGCCTTCAATGCCGGCAAGCTGACGGAGGATATCGCGGGAATTCTCCAGGAGGGATCGCCGTGCTTTTTGCTGCTGCTGGGAGTGGACAATCTGCGGAATATCAATATCCGCCATGGACGGGACTATGGAAACTACCTGCTGCAGTTGGTGGCGGATACTCTGGAGAAATGCCTGGATACCGGCCTGCGGATCTACCGGCTCAACGGCGACTGCTTTGCAGTGAATCTGCCTGCGGCCAGCCGGCGGGAAGTGGAGCGGTTTTATGAGTGCGTGCGCGACGCCCTGCAGGATACCTGTACGGTGTCCGGCGGTGCCGTGGCCTATCATTACCACCCCAACGAGGATGCCAGTTCCATCTACCAGTACGCGGAGGAGGCTCTGGACAAGGCCAAGCGGATGGGAAAGAACACCCTGGCTTTCTTTTCCCAGAAAGACTATGAGGAAAAGCTCTGCACCATTGAGCTCCAGGAGGAGATCCGGCAGAGCATTCTGGACGGGTTCCGGGGATTTTCCGTATGTTATCAGCCCCAGCTGCGCTCCCGGAGCTATGACCTGTTTGGCGTGGAGGCGCTGCTGCGCTTCCGCTCCATCACCCGGGGAGAGGTAAGCCCCGCGGAGTTCATTCCCATTCTGGAGCAGACCGGCATGATCTGCCAGGTGGGACTCTGGGTGCTGAAGACGGCTTTGGACCAATGCCGGCAGTGGCGCGAGCACATTCCCGGAATGCATATCAGCGTCAACATCTCCTATGTGCAGCTGGACCAGAAGAATACGGCCCAGAAAGTGCTGGATGTTCTGGAAGAGAGCGGGCTGCCGGGAGAGGCGCTGACTTTGGAAGTTACCGAGAGCATGCAGCTGCAGGACTACTCCCGGTTCAACAAGATTTTCTACCGGTGGAAGCAGGCGGGCATCGGAATTTCCGTAGACGACTTCGGAACCGGATACTCCAGCCTGAGTTATCTCAAACGGCTGGAGATTGACGAGATCAAGATCGACCGCTGCTTTGTCAGCGGCATTCAGCACAGCGCGTACAATTACCGCCTGCTGAGCAACATGGTGGAGCTGGCACATTCGTCCCAGATCCGGGTATGCTGCGAGGGTGTGGAATCCCAGGGAGAGCTGATGGTGCTGGAGAAGCTTCATCCGGATTTGCTCCAGGGCTTTTTGTTCCACCGCCCCTATACGAAAGAGCAGTTTGAAGCCGGCTTCATCCGCTCGGATACACCCGAGTATGCTGCCCAGCAGAGCCTGTGCCAGGAGCTCAAGCGGTTCCAGTGGGGAGGAGAATCCCTTCCGGGAAAGGACATGGTTTCCACGCCGGAGAGTCTTCAGACCGTGCTGGATGCCATGGACGAGGTCATTTATGTCAGCGATCTGGAGACCTATGAGCTCTACTACCTCAACCCGGCGGGACGGCGTCTGACCGGCGTTTCGGACTACCAGGGGCAAAAGTGCTACAAGGTGCTCCAGGGCAGAACAGACCCCTGCGATTTCTGCACCAATCATTGCCTGCGCCGGGACAGCTTTTACGTCTGGGAACGGGAAAACAAGGTCCTCAACGGATACTTCATGCTCAAGGACAAGCTGATCCCCTGGCGGGGGAAAATGGCGCGGCTGGAAATTGCCATCGACGTTTCCGAGCACGAGATGGTCAGCCAGAAAGTCCGGGAGAAGCTGGACTTTGCGCAAAGCGTTCTGGCCTGCGCCCAGGTACTGGTAGAGGAGCAGGACATGGAGCAGGCCACGCTTCATATGCTCCAGCTGGTCGGGGAATTCTATCAGGCGGACCGGGCGTATATCTTTGAGCCCGATGAAGCCCAGGGAAGCGTCTGGAGCAATACCTATGAATGGAACCGGACGGGCGTGGCATCCGAGCAGGAGAATCTGCAAAAGCTCCCGGTATACCTGCTCAGGCGGTGGCTGGATCTGTTTGCTGAGGGTGAGTCCGTGGTCATCTCCGATGTGGAGGATCTGCGGGAAAGTGAGCCGGATGAATGGGGGGTCCTGCGTCCCCAGGGAATCCGGCGCCTGCTGGCCTCCCCCATCTGGCAGGATCAGGTCCTGACCGGTTTCCTGGGGGTGGACAATCCCCGCCATTGCATCGGGGATGATGCCCTGATGCGGATGCTGACCATGTTCCTGAAAAGCCGCTTCCGCCACAATGAGACCAAGGAGCGGCTGGGAGAGCTGCTGAACCTGCATTACCGGGATGTGCTGAAAAATACGGGGCTGGGGCTGTGGTTCATCCGGATGGCCCCCCAGGGGCACCGGCAGGAGATGTTTGCCGACGAGACCATGCGCCAGGTCCTGGGGCTGGACAAGCCGCTTTCTCCGGAAGAATGCTACCGGCACTGGTTTTCCCGGATCAAGGACGGCTACCAGCAGTATGTGGAGCAGTCCATGGAAAAGATGGTTCACTGCGGCCGGGTTGTGCAGCTGGAGTATCCCTGGCTCCACCCGCTTTTGGGGGAGGTCATCGTGCGCTGCACCGGCGTGCGGACGGAGGATACCGATGGACTGGTGTGCCTGGAGGGCTATCACCGGATGATTTCCGATGTGGAATGCTCCGGCTATTTGCCGGATGTGACCGCCGGAGAGGTGTTTGTATTCAGCAGCAAGACCGGCAGAATCTACTTCCACACTCCGCGGCGTCTGCTGGCCGGGGAGCAGACCTATGAGGAACACTTCCCCCAGTGCTGGCTGGACGGCGAGATGGTTCATCCCCATTTTGCCAAGCGCTTTGCCAAGCTGTTTGAGGATGTGGCCAACAGTCAGGACGTCAATGACCAGGAAATCCTGCTGCGCAGCAAGAGCGGAACCTATGAATGGTTCAAGCTGTGTACGCGTCATTCCTCCGGTACGGAGCAGGGAGAGCCCGGCACCATGACGGTGCTGCTGAACACTGTGGATCCGGAGCGGATTCTGGAGCTGGAGAATATGCGGATCCGGGACTTTTACCACGCCAGCTTGTCAGAGGCAATCGCTTACGCGGAGATCGACCTGGAGAGCAGTCAGATCCGGGCCGCGGGAGGACTGTGGGCCGGATATGAAACCCGGAGGCCTGATAAGCAGGAGAGCATTCTGGAGTTCATGCTCCGGCAGGCAGGAGACCGGGTGCGGATTCAGGAGCGGCTGCCTCAGGACCGCAAGACGCCGCAGAATGCATGGAAAAACCTGCTGTCCCAGCAGCCGGATACCCAACGGTTCCGTTACCAGAGATTGCTGGACGGGCACTGGAACTGGGTGGAGCTGGTGGCGCACACTTTCCGGGAGCGGTTTACGGAAAATACATATGCCCTGCTCTATTTGAAAAATATCGACAGCCAGACCCGACGGGAACTGGCCCACCGGGATGCTGCCCGCCGGGACCCGCTGACCCGGGTATACAACCGCACCACCTTCCGCAGCGAAGTGGAGGAGTATATGGCGGCGGAGACGGACCGGGAGGGAATTTTGATTCTGCTGGATGTGGATAACTTCAAGGGAATCAACGACCGGTTCGGGCACCTGGAGGGAGATAAGGTGCTCAAGCGGGTTACGGCCCTGCTGCAGGCCACTTTCCGCAGCGACGATGTGATCGGCCGGCTGGGCGGCGATGAGTTCATTGTGTTTATCAGGAGCGGCATGCAGCACGAGATCCTGGAAAAACGGATGCGGATGTTTTTGTCCAACCTGCAGGAGGATGAAAGAGAACCCATCACCTGCAGCGCCGGCATTACCTTTGTGCACCAGGAGCAGTTCTCCTTTGAACAGAGTGTCTGTCAGGCGGATATGGCTCTGTATAAGAGCAAGAAAATGGGCAAGAACCACTTTTGCTATTACACCGACGATCTGGAGAAGGAAATGGGCGGTCCGGTGTAAGGATTGCGACTGCCACATTAGAGTAAAAAACCGCGCGGGCTCCGTCGGGAGCCCGCGCGGTTTTGGTTTTCCCGCGGCGGAACCGTGGAAAAAGCGGACCGCCCGGGAGGACGGTCCGCAGGGGGAGAGATCAGGAATCGGAGGGGGGCGTGTGGGTGCACAGCGTACCGACCGCGGAACGCAGCTGATCCACCAGAGGGGCGGGGGCAGTGCAGGCGGCGTCCTGGTTTTCACAGACGGCCTTTTGCAGTTCGCTGCGCAAAACCAACACATCCCGGGGGGCGCTGATCCCGATATTGACCTGCCCGCCGGGGTCGATGGACAGGATGGTAATGCTGATATTTTCTCCGATCATGACGGATTCGCCCTCTTTGCGGCTGAGCACCAGCATCACATCACCTCCCCGCAGGAAAGGGAATCCAGCCGGTGGCGCATGCCGAAGGAGGTGTCGTCCAGGATGACCTGCATTCCCCGGTGCAGATCCGGATGGATGACCACCGGGCAGCGCAGGTTCAGAGTGCTTGCTCCCACTGGGTCCCGCACCACGCACATCACATAGTAGCAAAGATCCTCGCTGCGCTGGACTTCCATGAGTTCCAGGGCCTCGGCAGAGAGAACCGGCGCGTAGTCAGGCTTGAGGGAAAAGGGATTCATGGCAATGAAGGCCAGTCCGGGGGTCTGGACGCTTTGCAGGCAGAGCATGTTGCCTTCGCTGCCGGCGAAGGGGAGGAGCAAGAAGGCGGTCTCCCCGGAAAAACCGAACAGTCCGCTGGGAAACGTTATTACATCGGCGGGATCGTAATCAATGCGCCCAAAATACTTGGTATCAAGCTGCATCGTCTGTCTCCTTTCAGGCGTTGACATCCACGGGCTCGTAGTCCGGATCGGAAGAGGGGGGAACATACAGAGGTCCGCCCACATATTTGATGATGACATCCGGCCGCTGGGTCATGGTGAACTCGATGTCGCCGGGAACAAAGGTAAAGCTCATTTGCTCCATGCGCCAGTCAAAATTCAGCTTGTCCATCTCGTAGCGGATGCTCATCTCGCCGCCGTCCCAGCTGATATCCGGCCCCACGCTGGGCAGGAACTGGATGTTGAGGTTGACGGGATCTCCGGTGGTCTGCTGCCGGGCCAGCTGGGGAATGACGTCCTGGTCAATGCGGGCCTCCATCATCATCCGGCCCTTCTGGGCCAGGACGGCGGTGGCCTGGTAGGCACCCTGCACGCCGGCCTGGGCTTGCTGGCGGATGAGCGTGGCGGTGGTGGGCATGACGGAGTTGCGGGCCTCGAACGTGTCCAGGTTGACCTGGATGGGCTGGCTGCGGATATTCAGCCCGCCCTTGTCCCGGGAGATTTCCACCTGGGCGGTGCCCCGCGCATACTCCAGATGGGCCCGTGTCACCTTCATCTGGATCTCAATGGGAACGGTTTTGATTTCAATAAGCGGATCCATGACGCTGAAAACTCCTTCCATGGGCAGGCGGCGGTTTGGATGAGACCGGCTGTCAATTCAGATAGTCCATCAGGGACTGGGGAACTACATTGGCGCCTACCTGCAGGGCGGCGTTGTAGCTGGTTTGTGCGGAGACCAGAGTGAGAATGGCCTCAACCTCGTCGATGTTTTCGATGCTGTTGAGCTCCGTATTCAAAGAGGTGAAGGTGCTCTCCAGCTGGGATTGGTTGGTTTTGAGGAACTGGGCCTGGGTGTCCAGCTGGGTGTGCTGGCTGCTCAGGGCCTCCTGGGCCTTGGTGAGCTTTCCCATGAGGCGCTCGGCGTCCTCCTTGTTGCCGGCGGAGCTCCACTCGCCGGTGTCCTGGTTGTAGCCCCGGAAGACTTCGGACAGGCGCACCATGATGGAGACGATATTGGTGGGATCGCCGTCGGCATCCACGCCGTAGCCGCCGATGAAGTCGGTGCCGGAGATGGCGGAGTCAAAGGCGGTGGAGGGAATTACGTTGCCCTGTCCGTCTACCTCAAATCCGATGCCGATGTCCACATACAGATGCTCGCCGGACCACTGTTCCAGCATTTCCCGGTTAGTCATGGGCGTGACACCGTCGTCCTTGAGCACGTTGTTGCCGTTTTCGTCGGTATAGGGCTGATCCAGCGTGGCGGGATCGTCAATCCGGACGCCCCGGTAGGTGACGTAGGTCCGGTCTCCGTCCTGCTCCAGGGCGAAGGGGGGATTCTGGGTATCGGCGCCGTTGAAGAGGTAGTTGCTGTCATACTTGCCGTTGAGGCTCTGGATAATGGCCTCGGCGCCGGAATAGATCACGTCGCCCTGGGTGTTCAGGGTGCTCAGGTTCGTGTCGCTCAGGCCCTTGAGTGCGGGAGCCTGGGCCAGGTCCGACACCAGCTTGTCGATCATATCGTCGGCCACGTCCCAGGCGGTGGAAAACTTGTTGAGTACCGTGGTGTTGTTGGAGTACTGGGCGTTGGTGGCGTTGAGGGAGCTGTGGATCTTGAAGGCCCGGGTGGCCGCAGCGGGATCGGCGGAGTAGGAGTCGAAATTGCGCCCGCTCATCATGGAACTCATGGCCGAATAAAGCTGATTGGTGGATTTGAGCAGATTTTTCTGATAGGTATAAATGGTGGAATTGGTGGTTACGCGAAGCATGATTCATTCACCTCGAAAGATACAGAGATGGCCTTACACGATGCTGTTGATCAGGGAGTCCAGGGCTTCCTCCAGGACGTTCATCAGCCGGCAGGCGGCGGTATACGCCTTTTGATAGGTCATGAGGCTGGTAGCCTCATCGTTGAGGTCCACGCCGCTGACGCCCTCCCGGTTGACGCTGATGTCGTCGGCTGTGACGATATAGTTGTTGAGCACGGCGTCGGTGCTCATCTGATCCTCCGCCAGAGTGGACTGGATCTTCAAAAGCATCTCCTCAAAGGTGCCGTGATACGCCGAACCCACGGCGCCGCCCTCAATGTGGGTGGGGTCAAAGGTTTGATCCTGGTCGAACAGGGCCAGGAACTTGGCCAGATTGGAGGTGTCGCCGCTGGGAGCCTGGGGATCGGCGGTGGCCTGGATGGAAACGCTGCCCTCGGCCCAGCTTTTGGACACGGAGATATTGGCGGCGGTGATGCCGTCGGCATCATCGGTATTGCTGCCGGTGCTGAAGAGGTTGCCCTCACCGGGCAGGCCGGAGCCGGTGTTGTTGAGTTTATTCATGGCATCGGCAAACTCGCGTGCCAGGGAATCCAGGGCCTTTTGATAGTAGGGGATGCCCCGCTTGACAGCGGCATTGGGGTCGGCGGCCACGTCCGCGTCGGTGGCAAACTCGCCCTCCTCGGTCAGAAGCTCCCGCAGGGACTGCAGGGAGCCGTACAGATCGTTGTCCAGCAGTTTGACAGAATCGGGATCGGCGGGGTCCTGCTTTTCCCCGTCGGCATTTTTCAAAGCGTCCAGACTGATGCGGAAGTTGTCGTCGTGGTCGGCCTCCAGCTGTGTGGTGTAAGTCCCGTCCACCAGGGTGTGGTTGTGCGGCGGGTCATTGGCCAGAGTGATGGTGAGCTTTTCCACCATGGTGCCGGCGCCCACGTCCTCCATGGAGTATTTCACGTCGATCTTCATATACCCGCTGAGCTCATCGAGCAGCAGGTTGCGGTTGTCCCGCAGCTCCAGGGCCGGATCGCCCCGCAGATCGGCGTTGCGGATCGACTCGTTGAGATCCCGGATCTGGGTGAGGATATCGTTGACCTGGGTGACCTGCTGGTCCAGCTCCTGGGTATAGTCGTCCATCTTGCCGGACAGCGCGTCGGCGTAGGAATTGAAGTATGTGGCCAAGGCGCTGGCGGAGGTGCGGATGAGGCTGTCATAGGTGCCCACGCCGTTGGTGATGGCCTGGCTGATGAGGTCCCGCAGATCATTGAGCTGACTGAGAATGACGCCGTCGTCCTGCTCCAGGCTGCCTTTGCCCACTTCATCCAGTATGGAGGCCAGATCGTTGAGCCCCTCCAGTTTGGTGTTGGCGGCCCCCACATCGGACTGAGCCTTGCGGTAGGAAATATCCAGACCGGGGTCCCGCAGCTGCGTGACCCCGGCGATGACGGCGCCCTGGCCGATCCGGGTGTTGTAGCTGGAGGCGTACCGGTCCGTGACGGAGGGAATCAGGCTGACCTGATTGAGTCTTTGCCGGGTGTAGCCGTTGGTGTTGATATTGGTGATATTGTTGCCCGTCACGTCCAGACCCTTCTGGGCGGAGTAAATACCCAGACGGACGGTGGTAAAAGAACCGAATGTGCTCATGGTGTTCTCCTCTCAGGCACGGAAGTCTGCGGCGGCGGTCCGGGGAGCGGACGGATGCTCCGCTTCTCTCTGTTCCAGTTCCCGCTCAATGCGGTGCAGTCGCGACTCCATCAGAGTGCGGGCGGTCTTCTGTGCGCTGTAGAGCACCTGATAACTGCGCAGTACCTGCTGGCTGATGGCGGCGGTCCGTTCCTGCTCCTGCGGCGGACAGTGCCGGGGCAGGTCCGCCAGGGAGACGTGCTCCAGCCCCAGGTCCCGGAGCATGGCCTTGCGGTGCTGCTCCCGGCCCCGCAGAGACAGAGCCGCTGCCTGTTCCTGCTTCATGCATGCATCCAGGGCACCCAGGTCACCGGACCGGACAGCGGAAATCTTTTGCTGTTCTACACCGGAGAGAGCGTCCAGCTCCTGGCGGAGCTGCTCCAAAAAAGCCAAGTAATCATGAAATTCCATTGTGCGTCAATACTCCTCCATCAGCAACATGCGGGCGGCGATCTCCCGGGCGTCCGCCTGATACGTCCCGTCGGCGATCTGCTGGCGCAGAGCATCCAGCTCCTGCCGGGAGGGACGGGTGCGGATCTGCTGGACCAGCTGCCCGGAGGTCTCCTTGATCCGCTTTTCCGTTTCGCTCAGGTGGGAGGAGAACTGCACCTGATCGTAATGCTGCCCGGAAGTCCGCACAGACTCCGGTTCGCCTTTTTTGCCGTACAGTGCTGCGACGGGGTGTGTCCCGCCGGAACCGATCGGATTGACCATTGCATGCCCTCCCACGTATCATGAAATGTGTGCTTGTGTTATGGTGCTGGCTGGGAGACTTCCCCGGCCCCTTACTGACTATATCGTCCAAATCACCGGAAAACATAAGGGTTTCCGGGAGAAAATCCGCCATTTTATCAAATGCACGCCTGGGGGAGGTTATCTTTTCCGTCCGGCGGCCGATATAAGTATAGAATGGTTGACCCTGCGGCGGTGCTGTGGGAGTCGGAAAGGAGCATGATGAACGATGAAATATGAATTGACCCAGGACCTGGTGACCGGAAATGCGCTGATTGATTCCGAACACCGCCAGCTCTTTGCTGCGGTAAACAGTTTGATGGATGCCTGCTCCCAGGGCAAGGGACGGGGACAGATCCAGCAGACGGTGACGTTTTTGAGCGACTATGTGGTCAAGCACTTCGGCGACGAGGAGCGGCTTCAGGTTCAAAGCAGCTATCCCGGATACACTGCCCATAAGCAGTTCCACGACGGGTACCGCCGTCAGCTGGCGGATGTGATGCAGGAGCTGCTGCAGGCCGGCCCGACGGTCAAGGCCCTGGGCGATCTCAACCGCGTGGTGGCAGTGCTGATCTCCCACATCCGCACGGAGGACAGACGTCTGGCCCAGCACGTGCAGAAGAAATAAAGCGGGGTTGAAACCCCTGCAAAATCCACACAACGTCCCCCGGTGCTCAGGCACCGGGGGACGTTTTTTGCAAAGACAGAGGAAAGACGCCCTGCCCGAAGCACGGGCGGGGCGTCAGTTCTGAGAGCGGATGGAAAATGCCCGGGCCGGCAGGGCGTCCGCCAGGGCCAAAAGGGTCCGGTTGAAACCGCCGGAGTAGTCAAAGCGGATGTCCTGCACCTGCTGGCCGCTTTGATGGTCCGGCAGGGAGAGGGTGAAGCGGCTGCCCTTGCCCGGACGGGATTCGGCCATCAGGGTGCCGCCATGGGCCTCGGCGATCCGGCGGCACAGGCTCAGCCCCAGGCCCACGCCGTGGGGCGGGGGAGCGGGCCGGTCCGGCTGCTGGGGCGGGGCGAAAAGTGTGGCCAGACGCTCTTCGGAGATGCCGCAGCCGGTGTCACTGACCCGCAGCAAAATCCGGCCCTGGCTGCGCCGCAGTTCCACCGTGACGGTGCCTCCGGCCGGGGTAAATTTGAAGGCGTTGGAGAGCAGATGATAGAGCAGCTGCTCGAGAGCATCCGGCGCGAGGGCGCAGAGGTGATGCTCCATGGGACAGGAAAAGCGCAACTCCAGATCCAGCAGAGGGGCCAGGGCCCCGGCCCGCTGGCAGATCTCACTGACCAGTTCCACAATGTCCCGGTCCTCCAGCGACAGAGGAAGGCCGCTGCTCAGCCGGGCGGCGGAGGAGAGGGTATTGACCAGCCGCAGCAGCTGGTAGTAGCTCTGATCCAGCACGGCGGCCCGGGCGTCGAGCCGGGGATCTTGTTCCCGGGCGCTCTCCGGAGCCAGCTGGGCTGCCGCCAGGTGGAGATTGCTCAGTGCACCCCGCATCTGAGCGGCAATGGCCGGGAAGAGGGCGGCCAGATTGGTTTGCTCAGGCTCCATGAAACTCTCCTTTCGGGCGCAGAAGGCGTCCTGAATAGCATGTGCGGCAGGTCCCGGGTCCAATCCCGGAAAACCCTGCCTTTCTCTCCAACAGCATAGCAAAATCCAGTTGGGAAAACAAGGAATTTGTCGGGATTTGTCGAATTTTGTCGAAATTATTCAGGTAAGACAAAAGGAAACAAAAAATTGCATGCGCAATCTTGCGTAATGAACATTTACTTTTCCGGAAAGCGAGAGTATAATGAAGAAAAATCTGCCAAACGTGGGCGGTAAAATTTATTTTGGAAATGGAAGGGAACGGAAGCATGGCAATTAAGGTGGGAATCAACGGCTTCGGCCGAATCGGAAGAGTGGCTCTGCGCAGCATGGTGGAGCGGGGCAGCAGCAGCTACCAGATCTGCGGCATCAACTTGCGCAATGCCGATCTGGATTATATGGTCTATCAGGTCAAATACGACTCCGTATTCCGCACGTTCCGGGGGATGGTGGAGCACGATGACCGGCACCTGATCATCAACGGCAAGAAGATCCGGGTGTACAGCCAGAGCGACGCGGCCCTGATTCCCTGGGATGACTGCGAAGCTGAGTACATCATTGAGTCCACCGGCGCCTACAATTCCACGGAAAAGGCTTCTGTCCACCTGCTCAATGGGGCCAAAAAGGTAGTGCTCTCCGCTCCGGCCAAGGACGAGTGCACCCCCACCTTCGTCATGGGCGTCAACCACAAGTCCTACACGCCGGATATGAATGTGGTTTCCAATGCCTCCTGCACCACCAACTGCCTGGCTCCCATGACCAAAGTCATCAACGATACCTTCGGAATCCGTCAGGCTCTCATGTCCACCATCCATGCCGCCACCGCCAAGCAGAAGGCGGTGGACGCCCGGGCGGGCCGGGACTGGCGCACCGGCCGCAGCGTGCTGGGCAACATCATTCCCTCCTCCACCGGCGCGGCCAAGGCCGTGGGCCAGGTGATTCCCGAGCTCAAGGGCCGCATGACCGGCATGAGCTTCCGGGTTCCCACCAACGACGTCTCCGTGGTGGATCTCACCGCCCGGCTGATCCATCCGGCCAGCTACCATGATGTGTGCGTGGCCATGCAGAACGCCGCCAGGAACAGCATGAAGGGCATCATCACCTGCACCAGTGACCAGGTGGTGTCCTCGGACCTGACCGGCTTTACCGAGACGTGCATCTTCGATGAGACGGCGGGCATCATGCTCGATGACGACTTTGTCAAGCTCATTGCCTGGTATGACAACGAATGGGGCTATACCAACAAGCTTCTGGATCTCATCGCCCACATGTACGAGGTGGACCACCGGGACGCGTAAAACGCCAGTTTTCCAACATTTAACAAAGCGGCGGACTGATTTTACAGTCCGCCGCTTTTGTTTGCGCAGATTTCACCAAGGCTTTTCCGGATCATGGTGTTCTGGCGCGGGGAGCCGGCTTATACTGGAAGCAGCTCCCAAGAGGAAACTTATGATGTGAGAAAAGAGGAAAGAACCATGATGAAACGACTCCTAGCAGCGCTTTTGGCCGGTGTGACGGCAGTGGGCCTGAGCGCCTGTGCCTCCGCGCCCGCGTCCGCTCCTGCCGCCGAGCCCGTGGAGACTGCCGTGATGCAGGATACTGCCGTCTACGGCGCCGCAAAAAACCCCAAGTATGTGTTCTTGTTCATCGGTGACGGTATGAGCTATCCCCAGTTCCAGGCTGCCGCCGACTATCTGGGCGCCATGGCCGATCCCGATTATATGCAGGCCGAGCCCAGCATCTCCCAGGCTGACCGCAAGGGTGCCGTGCTCAACGGCCCCAAGGCCCTGAACTTCATGAACTTCGATGTGGCCGGTTCCGCTGTCACCTATGACTCCTGCAGCTTCGCACCTGACTCTGCTTCCACCGCGACCTCCATTGCTACCGGTCACAAGACCTATTCCGGCATGAGCAACGTGGACGAGATGGGCACCAAGGCCGATGAGCCCATTGCCGAAAAGCTTCATGACCAGAAGGACTGGAAGGTGGGCGTGGTTTCTTCCGTCAACATCAACCACGCCACCCCCGCTGCGTTCTATGCCCATCAGGCCAGCCGCAACAACTACTACGAGATCGGTGTGGAGATGGTGAACTCCGGCTTTGAGTACTTTGCCGGCGGCGCCCTGCTCAAGCCCACCGGAGCCAACGGCGATCAGACCAGCGTGTACGACCTGGCTGAGGAGGCCGGCTACAAGGTGGTCAAGACCCAGGCCGAGGCCGAACAGGTCACCGCGGCTGACGGCAAGGTGCTGCTCATCGACGAGCATCTGGCCGACTCCGACGCCATGGCCTATGAGCTGGACCGCGAGGACAACCAGTGGGCTCTGGCCGACTATGTGGAAAAGGGCATTGAGGTGCTCAACAACAATAAGGGCTTCTTCCTGATGTGCGAGGGCGGCAAGATCGACTGGGCCTGCCACGCCAATGACGCCGGTTCCACCGTGGCGGATACCGTGGCCCTGGCCGACGCCGTGCAGGTGGCCATGGACTTTGCCAAGCAGCATCCCGCCGACACGCTGATCCTGGTGACCGGCGACCACGAAACCGGCGGCCTGACCATCGGCTATGCCGGTACGGACTACGATACCTACCTGACCAACCTCACCAGCCAGACCATCTCCTACGCCAAGTTCGACGAGGAGTATGTGGCCAAGTACAAGGCCAACAAGACCCCCTTTGAGACGGCCATGAAGGACGTGGAGAAGCTCTTCGGCCTGAAGATGTCCGGCAGCGCCGATGACAAGCTGGTGCTGACCGACTACGAGATCCAGCGCCTCAAGACCGCCTACGAACTGGCTATGACGGATTATGACTCCGACCAGTACACCCAGGAGCAGTACGTCCTCTACGGTACGTACAATCCCTTCTCCGTCACCGTGACCCACATTCTCAACAACAAGTCCGGCGTGGACTTTTCCAGCTACTCCCACACGGGACTGCCTGTGGCGGTGTTTGCTCAGGGTGCAGGTGCTGAGAACTTCGGCGGCTACTATGACAACACTGAGATCTACACCAAGCTGGCTTCCATGCTGAAGGTGAAATAAGAAATCGTTGCAAGAAACCGCACGGACGGGGAGCGGCCATGTGCCGCTCCCTGCCGCATTGTTTTATTGGGGAGGAACCGATTACATGCGAATGGAACAGCTGCGCCGGACCTGGGGACCGGTGATTGCGGCGCTGGTGCTGCTGGCGGGACTGCTGATCCTGCCCACGGGCTACGAGGGGGCGCTGACCTATCAGAATGCGGACCGGGTCCGGGCTGAGGTGCTGGAGACGGACGAGAGCAGCATCATCGACACGGGTCTGATCCGCAGCGGTGAGCAGCGCTGCACGGTCCGGCTGCTGGGAGGACTGTTTGAAGGGCAGACCGTGACGGCCATCAACCGGCTGGACGGCTCCCTGGCCCAGGACAAGATCTTCGCTCCCGGAGACATCGCCTTCGTGGTGGTCAGCCACAGTGGGGACCAGATTTCCACCGTGACCATGACGGACCATTACCGGCTGGACAAGGAGGCTCTGCTGGCCGGAGCATTTTTGCTGCTGCTGGTGGCATTTGCCGGAGCCACCGGCGTGCGGGCGGTACTGTCCTTTGTGGTGACGATCCTCATGATGTGGAAGGTGCTGGTGCCCTGCCTGCTGCGGGGATGGAACCCGGTGTGGGTGGCTCTGGCCCTGGTGCTGGTGCTGACGGTGCTGATCCTGAGCCTGATCTACGGCTTTGACCGCCGATGTCTGGCGGCCAGCTCCGGCGCGGCGCTGGGCATTGCCGTGACGGCGGTGCTGGGCGTGGTGTTTACGGATCTGTTCCAGATTCACGGTGCAGTGATGGAGTACAGCGAGAGTCTGCTCTATGCAGGGTACCAGAATCTGGATCTGACCAAGATCTTCATGGCCTCCATTTTCCTGGGCTCCTCCGGCGCGGTGATGGACCTGTCGGTGGATATCTGCTCGGCAGTGTATGAGGTGGTGCAAAAGCGCCCGGACATCGGTCCCCGGGAGGCCATTGCCTCCGGCTTTGCCGTAGGGCGGGCGGCCTGCGGTTCTACGACCACCACGCTGCTGCTGGCCTATTCGGGTAGCTATATTGCTCTGCTGATGGTCTTTATGGCTCAGGGCACGCCGGTGGAATTTATTTTGAACTACAAGTATGTGGCCGCCGAAATTGTCCACACCGTGGTGGGTTCCTTCGGCCTGGTGACGGTGGCGCCGCTGACGGCCATCACCAGCGGCCTGCTGCTTACCCGGGGCGGACGGGGCAAGGCGGCGGGTATGCCGGAACAGGCGAGCGCGGACAGGTAATCAGGAAAGAACGAAGCAAGGCCGGGACACCGCAGTGTCCCGGCCTTGTGTTCATGCGTCCGTCTTTTTGGCGGTCTTTTTGCCCCAGCGCTTGCGGGGCTTTTTCACCGGCGCTTTTTTCTTTTCCGGTTCCGCCGGCTCTTCTGCCGGTACTTCCGCCGGGACGTCGGGGCCCTGGAAGATGGCCTTGAGATGGCGGTAGAGCACCGTGCCGTGGGTGGAGCCGTACTCCTTCACCAGGGCGTTGCACAGTTCCTGGCGGTCGTGGCAGCGCAGCACAAAGGGCAGCCGGAAGCACGACTCGATGGACGGCTGCAGCGCCACCTCCTGGAAGGCGTCGGCATACCGGGCCCGCAGGGCGTCGATGGAGGCGGCATAGCCCTTGTCCTGGCTGATGACGTAGGCGTAATCCGCCTCGTGCTTGCCCACCAGGACCCCCAGTTCCGTGATGATCTGGAAGTCAATGGAGTTTTTGCCGCCCCGGATGCTCTCCACATACTGCACGCTGGCCCGGGTGCCTGCGCACAGCTTCTGAATTTTGGACAGGGCCAGCCCCGTCTTTTGGTAGAACACCAGCACGGAGTCCTGCTCGGAGAGCATGTCGATGCCCTGGAGGCCGGTGCCGATGTTGTTGTCGCCGTCGACTAAAAAAATCATCTTCATGACTACGTTCTTTCTTTCCTGAGATTTGGCAGATAGGCACAACCTGAACCATTTTATCAGGTCTTTGTGGAAAAGACAAGGGAGAAGGTGTCGGCAAGAAAAAGCGGGGGACCGCTTGTCGCGGTCCCCTGCAGGATGGTACGCGTTATTCCTCTTCGTCGGTGACGATCAGGCCATAGCCGCCGGCTTTGCGCTGGTAGACAATGGACAGGCTGTCATCATCGCTGTTGCGGAAGACGAAGAAATTGTGGTCCAGCAGATTCATCTGCAAAATGGCCTCTTCCGGGCTCATGGGCTTGACGGAAAACCGCTTGGTGCGGACGATGTTGAATTCCTTCTCCTCCGTGACCTCGAAGTCGTCGGCGGGAGCGGGAGGCGGGAAGCCCTCGCTGCGCAGGCGCTTGGCCAGGCGAGTCTTGTTCTTGAGAATCTGACGCTCGATATATCCGACCGCGGCATCCACCGCACCGCGCATATCTCCGTCCGGAGCCTCCGTCTGTGCCCGCAGCAGCGTCGCGCCGCCCCGGATGGTGATCTCCACTTTGCAGAGATGATCCTTCTCCACAGAGAAGGTTACAAACGCGGTGGTGTCCTCCTCGCGAAAATAACGTTCCAGCTTGGAGATCTTCTTCTCGGCGTACTCCTTAATGGAATCATTCAGGGAGACTTTCTTACATGCGTAGGTGTACTTCATCGAGATCGCTCCTTTCGTGTGGAAGAGAGGCGTGTCCTCTCTTTGGTACAGTATAACATATCTGTCGGTACTTGCAAAGGGGAATTTGTCTCCTTTTACAAAAACTTCAAATCCTGGAAAAGAACCGGACAAATTTCGACGAAAGAAGTGCTGGGGCGACAAAAGCTCCCATTTACATGGCTGCCCGGATGGTGGTATCATGGCTATGGGAAGCTTTCCAATACCCACCCGCTTGGGCCGTGCGGCGCGCAGCGCCGGGCGGCTCCTTTTTATGCCTTCACGGACCGGGGGTCCGGCATGTTCAACGTGTTGAAAAAACGCCGCCGGACTGGACCGCAGACCCCTTTGAAAGAACGTGGAAAGAGCGGGCCGGCTGAACAAAACAACCGGCCGCCCTGCTGGGCAGCCGGTTGTTCGTGTACAGAGTTCAGAAACGCCGCTCAGCGCCGTCTGCGGCCGCCGCCCCGCTTGCCGTCAATGCTGCGGTTGAGGTCAGCCATCTTTCCCTCGGAGGAGGAGAGGAACTGCTTGAGCTTGTCCTCGAAGGACTGGTCTGCGGAGGGGGGCAGCGTCTGGCCTCCCCGGCCAAAGGAGGACCGGGGCGGATGCGCGGAGCCGGAAGCTGCCGGGTGCGCGGCGGGACGGGGGCCTGCGGGGCGGGCGGATGCGGGCCGCTGCGGGCGGAATCCGGGCCGCTCCTGCTGCGGCAGGGTCTTCTTGATGGAAAGGTTGATCTTTCCGTTCTCCGTGGACAGGACCAGGACCTTGACGGTCTGCCCCTCCTGCAAAAAGTCATGTACGTCGTTGACGAAGGTGTTGGCGATCTCCGAAATATGTACCAGACCGGACCGGCCGCCCTCCAGGGCGACAAACGCGCCGAACTTGGTGATCGAAGTCACCTTGCCTTCCAAAATACTCCCAACCTGCGGCTCCATATGGTTATTTGTTTCTCCTTCCAAAGATTTTCAGCGTGCCTTCCCAAAGCACCCTTTCTAAAAGAAAAGACCGGCGCTGGCTCAAGCGGGGGGAGCGCAGTGCCCCCCTCGTCGCCAGACACCGATCAGTTGCTGACGTCATAAAATACATACTCACCCGGGGTCACCAGGCCCAGTTCCTCCCGGGCCAGCTCCTCCATCTTCTCGGGAGTGGTTCCCTCGGCGATGTCGGCGGCCAGAGATTCGTTGGCCTGACGCTGGGCGTCCACCTGGGCGGCCAGACGCTCCTGATCCGTCTGGGCGCGCTCCACCTGACCCCGCAGGGTGTAGAGCTGGGCGCAGATGCCCACCAGCAGAATCAGAATCAGGACGCGGGTCAGCAGGCCGGACTTGGCGCGCTGGCGCGTTTTTGCGGGATTTGCGGTTTTGGCCATGCCGGCTGCCTCCTTTGTAAAATGGGCGGGTATATCCACTTTTTCTTATTGTATAGCATTTGCCTGCAAAATAAAAGAGATTTTTTCCACACCGCCCGCATTTTTTTAAAAATTTTTTCGCCTGACGAAGGGGAAAGGTCAGGCAGCGGACCAGACAGCCCAGGGTATCCGCCCAAAATTCCCACACCGGCCGCAGCAAGGAGGAGAAGGCGGAAAAAAACAGCACGGCGCCGCCTACGACTCCCAGTACCACAAACCCCCGCAGTTCCCCCTCCGCCCGGGCCAGTACGAAGCGAAAGCAGCCCGCGCCCACGGCCAGGGCGTATACGCCGTCCAGCAAGGGGGCCAGCCGGGGCAGCCGGAGGCGGAAGGGCCGCAGCAGATCATAGAGGGACCCGATGGCCAGACCCAGCAAAATGGACTGGACGAACACCAGCAGCTGCTGAGAAATATGGTTTTCCATAGCCTAGCCGAACAGACGGCCCCAGAAGCCGCCCCGGCCGGAGGGCTGGTCCTCATAGGCAACGGAGTCGATCCGCCCCTCCACATGGAGCTCCCCGCCATCCAGAGACAGCTTGCCGATGTGCAGTTCCTCTCCGGTGATGACCAGGGTACCGGCGGAGGTGGACATGACGATTCCAGTCTCGTCAAAGCGTTCCACATCCTCGACCCCGGAGACAGTCAGGCGTTCCCGGCCCACCAGCTCCAGGCGGTGGGCTTCCTGCGGCATTGCATTAAACTCATTCATTCCTCGTCCCTCCCCTGCCCACAGACTATGCAGGCACCGGGCGGGATAGAAGGGGATGAGACCTCAGATTTCCCGATACAAGGTTCCGGCGTCGGCCTGACGCACGGTTTCCTCCACGGCCAGCACCTCCACGGTGAGAGTTCTCTGGCCGAAGCGCAGCGAGATCCGGTCGCCGACCTTCACGTCGTAGGAGGCCCGGGCGGGCTTGTCGTTGACGGTGACCAGGCCATTGTCGCAGGCCTCGTTGGCCACGGTGCGGCGCTTGATGAGGCGGGCCACCTTCAGGTATTTATCCAGACGCATTGCTGATTCCTCCAAAAGCGAAACTCCCGTCCCGGGCGGCGGAGCCGCGCCGGAACCGGGAGTGTGAAAATCAAGAGGCGGCCCACCCGGCTTCGGCCGGATGAGCCGCCTGGGCATTACTTGGAAACGCTGTCCTTGAGGGCCTTGCCGGCCTTGAACACGGGCACCACGGAGGCGGGGATTTCGATGGACTCCTTGGTCTTGGGGTTGCGGCCGATGCGGGCGGCGCGCTTCTTCACCTCAAAGGAGCCAAAGCCCACCAGCTGGACCTTGTCACCCTCCTTCAGGGCGTCGGTGATGGCGTCCAGAGTGGCGGTGAGAACAGCCTCAGCGTCCTTCTTGGAAACCTCGGCGGCGGCTGCCACAGCGTTGATGAGTTCTGCTTTGTTCATGGATCGTATCCTCCCATTGTCATTTGTGATCTGAAATCATATTTCTTAACGCGAACTGCGTGTTAAGACTCAAGTGTGTTGGTGTGCCTTGGCCTCCTGCCACAGCTTCACCAGTTCCGCCTCGGAGTATGCGGAAAGAGGCTTGTCCGCCTGGGCTTCCACATAGCGGAAGCGCTGGTCGAATTTGTCACAGGCGCGGTGCAGGGCATCCTCCGGGTCCACCCCGGACATCTGGGCCACCTTGGCGGCAATGAACAGGGCGTCGCCCACTTCCTCCCGCACGCCGTGGGGTGCGTCGGCAGCTTTGCCGGACTCGAGAGCCGCGCGCAGCTCCCGCACCTCCTCTTCCAGCTTGCCCAGGGCGCTCAGGGCGCTGTCCCAGTCGAAACCGGCCTTGGCGGTTTTGCTCTGGATTTTCTCCGCCCGCCAGAGAGCGGGCAGGGTGTGGGGCACGGACTCGATGGCGTCGGCGGTGGAGCGCTGCCCCTTTTCCCGGCGCTTGAGCACTTCCCAGTTGGCCAGCACCTGCTCGCTGGTGTCGGCCTCCACAGTGCCGAAGACGTGCGGATGCCGGTAGACCAGCTTCTTGGTGACGCCGTCCACCACGTCGTCCATGGTGAAGCGGCCCCGCTCGGCTTCGATCTGGGCATGAAAGGCCACCTGCATCAGCACGTCGCCCAGCTCCTCGCACATACCCTCCGGATCGTCCCGGTCCAGAGCGTCCAGGGTCTCGTAGGTTTCCTCCAGGAAATTGCGGCGGATGGAACTGTGAGTCTGCTCAGCGTCCCACGGGCAGCCGCCCGGTCCCCGCAGCAAAGCCATGACACGCAGGAAATCCGCCCAGTCATAGCGCGGCTTACATTGAAAATCTACCATATCTACTCTGCCTTTGCAAGAAAATTTGTATCGTTTTATCCCGAAAATGGGACTTTTTTTATTTCAGATGGAGCAATGCGGCCAATTTTGCGCCATGCGGAATGGACTGCAGGTCCTCGGCACGCAGAATTTGCAGGGCAACGACCAAAATGGCGTACACCACCACGCCGGCGCCGATGCCGATAATGGTGGCCAAAGCGTTGGCACCGTAGGCGTACTCCCCGCCGGTGAGCACCTGGAGCGTCAGGCCATGGACAGCCCAGGCAGCGCCGCCCATGAGAACAGAAGCCAGGACGGGCTTGGCAAAGAGCTGGAGATAGCGGGGCTTTTTGAGGGAGTACTTCCACACGAATGCCAGGTTCAGGATCACGATCACGGCGTAGCAGCAAAGCGTGGAGATGGGCGCGCCGTGGATATTGATAGCGGGGTTGCCCACCAGGATATAGTTGAGGATGATCTTGGTAATGCCGCCGATGACCACGGTGATAATGGGCAGGTGTTCCTTGCCGTAGGTCTGCAGAATCGCGTTGGTCAGGTTCATCAGGCAGATGAAGATGCAGGCGATGCCCAGCCAGCGCATGTGGGGGCCGGCGGCCAGGGCGTCGGTATACTGGGCGGGATAGAGCATCAGCAGCGCGCTGCCGCCCAGGACGCTCAATCCCACGCCGGCGGGAATGGCCAGCACGGACACAATCCGGAAGGCGGAGGAGACAATGCGGTCAGCCTCCACGGCGTCCCGGCGGGTGATGGCCGCGGCGGCGAAGGGGATCAGGCTCATGGTCACCGGGAAGACGAAGGAGGGCGGCAGGTTGATGAGATTCATGCCGAACTGGTACTGACCGAAGAGGGTGGCGGCGGAGTCCGCCAGCTCCGGAATGGTCTGGAGACGGCCCAGGACGTTGGAGGTATCCACCAGGGTGATGATGCTCATGGCGGAGTTGCTCAGCGTAATGGGAACGCCGATGGCCAGGACCTGGCGCATGATGGAACCGCTGCTCTCGGGGGTATCCAGAGACTCCGTGCGGTCCCGGTGGGTGGCCAGATACACGATCAGGAAGAGCATGGAGAGCATGGTGCCCACGGTGACGCCGAAGATGGCGCCGGCGGCGCCGATGTCCAGCCCCATGCCCATCTTCAGGAGGTACCATGCCAGGGGCAGGCCGATGCACACCTTGCACAACGCCTCCAGCACCTGGGAGATGGCGGTGGGCGTCATGTTGCCCTGGCCCTGGGTGTAGCCCCGCATGCAGGCCAGCAGGCACACGCAGAACACCGCCGGGGCCAGTGCCCGGATGGGCCAGAAGCCCAGGGGCTCATGAATGAGGTCGGCCAGCTGTGCCGCGCCGAAGTACATCAGGGCGGACCCGGCCAGACCCAGCACGAAGAACAGCC
>ENA-UEYL01000773-UEYL01000773.1-human-gut-metagenome-genome-assembly--contig:-NODE-773-length-30751-cov-4.095227_pt1 | contig 30751 bp, 31 predicted proteins | sample MGYA00242941_ERZ507946 | MGnify/ENA primary metagenome ERZ507946 (study PRJEB26167, sample SAMN06115482) | human gut metagenome | host: Homo sapiens | place: China:Guizhou | collected 2015-03-11...
ATGGCGACGACGGCGACCCGCTGGATGTGCTGGTACTCTGTTCCGAGGCCATGGACCCCCTGACGCTGGTGCGGGTCTATCCCATAGGCTACATCAGCATGCTGGACGGCGGCAAAAATGATGAGAAGATCATCGCCATCCCCTTCTCCGACCCCACCTACAACACCTATCAGGATATCTGGGAGCTGCCTGGCCATATCTTTGACGAGATGGCGCACTTTTTCTCCGTGTATAAGGCGCTGGAGGGAAAAGAGGCCGTCGCGGGCGACGTGAACGACCGCAAGGCCGCCATTCAGGTCATCTGCAAGGCGATGGATCACTACAATGAGACCTTCCTGGGCTCCTCCGACCACACTCCGGAGCGGCACTCCTCCCGTTGACCATACGGGCACTCCCCTCCCTTTGATCTACAAGGGCGTTTTCTTTAAGCAAACTTTAATACTTTTTTCGTTTTCTTCTCTCCCTCGGTATGATAGAATAAGCACATATCGATGGAAAAATTCAGAAAAGGCGGGAACCTGATGGACACACATTTTGACTGCCTGGTCATCGGCTCAGGCTACGCCGGTTCGGTGGCCGCCCGGGAGATGGCAGAGCGGGGCGGCCGGCGGGTCCTGGTGCTGGAGCGCCGCGGCCATGTGGGCGGCAACGCCTATGACTGCCCCGACAAGGCGGGTGTGCCCATCCACCAGTACGGCCCCCATATCTTCCACACCAATGACAGCCGGGTCTTCTCCTGGTTGTCCCGGTTCACCCAGTGGCGGGACTACCAGCACCGGGTGGTAGCTGACATCCCCGACGAGAAGGGCGGCCGCATGCGCTACCCCGTCCCCTTCAACCTGACCTCTCTGGAGACCGCCTTCGGCCCCGAGGAGGGCAAGCGCCTGGGGGACAAGCTCATCGCCGCCTACGGCGCGGAGAAAAAGGTGACCATCCTGGAGCTGCGCCAGAACCCCGACCCGGAGATTTCCGCCCTGGCCGACTACGTCTATGAGCACGTCTTCGTCCACTACACCATGAAGCAGTGGGGGCAGAAGCCTGAGGACATCGACCCCAACACCACCGCCCGGGTGCCCGTGTTCCTCTCCCGGGACGACCGGTACTTCCAGGACGCCTGCCAGGGCATGCCTCTGGAGGGCTACACCCCCATGTTCCAGTCCCTGCTGGACCACCCGGACATCACGGTGGAGCTGGGGGTGGACGCGGCCAGCCGCCTGACCCTGGACGGCAGCGCCGCCCTTCTGGACGGGAGGCCCTTCTCCGGCCCCATCATCTATACCGGCGCGGCGGACGAGCTGTTCGGCTGCAAATACGGCCGCCTGCCCTACCGCACCCTGGACTTCCGCTTTGAGACCCACCCGGTGGACTTCTGGCAGAGCCACGGAACGGTAAACTATACCGTGGATCAGGACTACACCCGCATCACCGAGTTCAAGTACCTGACTGGGCAGGAGCTGCCCGGCCAAACCACCATCATGAAGGAGTACTCCCGCGCCTACACCGGAGCGAAGGGGGAGATCCCCTACTACGCCATCATCAACGCCGGGAACAACGCCCTGTACGCCAAATACCGGGCGGAGGCGGACCGCTATCCGAATTTCCACCTGCTGGGCCGGCTGGCGGAGTACAAATACTACAACATGGACGCCATCGCCGCACGGGCGCTGGAGCTGTGTGACGACCTATTGAAGTGAGGAGACTGCCCATGTCAAAGCTCATCACATTCGCGGTGCCCTGCTACAACTCCGCGGCCTACATGGATCACTGCGTGCGCACCCTGCTCACCGGCGGGGACGACATCGAGATCATCCTGGTGGACGACGGCTCCACCAAGGACGACACCCCCGCCATCTGCGACCGCTATCAGGCGGAGTACCCGGACATCGTGCGGGCCATCCACCAGGAGAACGGCGGCCACGGTGAGGGGGTCAACCAGGGCCTGCGCCACGCCCAAGGGATGTACTATAAGGTGGTGGACTCCGACGACTGGCTGGACGAGGCGGCCCTGAAGGCCGTTCTGGACAAGCTGAGGGCGTTCGCCGGGGCGGAGCAGCCGCTGGACCTCTTTATCGCCAACTACGTCTATGAGCACGTGGAGGACAACACGCAGAAGGTGATGAAGTATACCAACGTGTTCCCCGAGGGCCGCGTGTTCACCTGGAACGAGATCGGCCGCTTCCGGCCCTCCCAGTACCTGCTGATGCACTCGGTCATCTACCGCACCGAGATGCTGCGCGCCTGCCAGCTGGAGCTGCCCAAGCACACCTTCTATGTGGACAACATCTTTGTCTACCAGCCCCTGCCGGCGGTAAAGAGCATCTACTACATGGATGTGGATCTCTACCGCTACTTCATCGGCCGGGCCGACCAGAGCGTGAACGAAAAGGTGATGGTCACCCGGGTAGACCAGCAGGTGCGGGTCACCAAGCTGATGATCGACAGCCACAACCTCAAGCAGCTCTACCAAACCCAGCGCAAGCTGGCCCGGTATATGACCAGCTACCTGTCCATGATGATGACCATCTCCTCCATCTTCCTCATCATCGACGGCTCTCCCGCCGCCCTGGGTAAAAAGACCGAGCTGTGGGAGTACCTGCGCACCAGCAACCCGGAGCTGTACCACAAGCTCAAGTACCGCTCCCTGTCCTTCGTGGGCAACATCCCCGGCTACCAGGGCCGCAAGCTGTCCGTCAAGCTCTACCGCCTGGCCCGGAAGATCTACAAGTTCAACTGAGCGGAAAGGAAACCGCCGTCACGAATCCGCCTGTTCCGTAACAACCCGAAATGCAAATAGCCCGAAAGGGGCGGGGCCGCGTCAGCAGCCCCGCCCTTCTGTTATGTCTCCACCGGCTCCAGCTTCATGACGGAGACCTCGTAGGCGGTGCGCACCTCACTGACGCCGTGGTCCACCTTGGTGTAGGCCCGGCTCTGGAGCCGCCCCTCAATGCGCACGCCGTCCCCCACCTCCAGTGCCCCGCACCGCCGGGCCAGGCCGCCCCAGGCGATGCAGGGCAGGTAGTCCGCCCGGCCGTACCGGCGGTTCACCGCCAGCATCAAATCGCAGATGTCCCGGCCCAGCGGGGTGCGCCGCACCACCGGCGGCTTGCACAGCACCCCCGCCAGCAGGAGCTGGTTTTCGTGTTCTCCGGCGGCGGGGCGCAGCTCCTTGGCGTAGAGGGTGATCACCAGGCGGCTGCCCTTGCCGCTCTTGTTGTTGAAGGAGCGCACCTCCCCCTCCACCTCCAGCTCCATCCCCTCCGTCACGGGCCGCTGCTCCAGCAGGGCCCTAGGGACCAGGACATTGACCCGGTCCTCCGAGCCGGACAGCCGCCGGACGGCGAGGGGAAAGGTCTCGTATACCACGCCGTGGGTCTCATGGGACAGCACCGGCTCCGCCGCCGCGGTGCCCCGCAGCAGCGCCCGGTTCTCATTCCAGCCTGTTTGCATATCCATCCACTCTCCTACCTGGTTTCGGTAACTGTGGCATGTATATGCAGGCCCGTCCCCCCTTATGACGGCGCGTCCTCCCAGCCCAGGATACGCTTAGCCATGTCGTAGATGCTCTGCCGGTAGAGCACCAGCGTCACCTCCATGGAGGGATGGCGCTGGCAGAAATCGGCAATCGCCGCCCCGGCCACCCGGAGGGAGGCCGCCCGCGGCATGTGGCAGTCGCCGGAGAAGATCAGCGGCACCGCCACCCGCCGGCAGCTGCACAGATACGCCTTATGCAGGGCGTTCTGGTAGCACCCGGCCAGCAGGAACCGCTCCCGGGGCTCCCCGCCGTACCAGCCCGGCCCGGCCACGTGAATGATGTACCGGCAGGGCAGCCCGCAGCCCGGCGTGGCCACCGCCTGCCCGATGCGGCAGCGGCCCAGCTTCCGGCACGCCCTCTCCAGCTTCTCCGTGTCGGCGGCGGCGAAAATCGCGTCGCAGATGCCCGGGCAGCGCCGCAGATCCGTGCCGGCGGCGTTCACAATGGCGTCTGTCTCCATCCGGGTGATATCGCCCAAATACAAATACATGGGCATCCTGACTCCTCCTTTTCCCCATTCTGTCCCTATTATACTACATCAGGAGGCCGCACACCAGATAGCCCGCCGCCGAAAGCCCGGCCGCACACAGGGAATAGGGCAGTTGGGACAGGGCGTGGTCCATATTCTCCATCTTGCAGCAGCTGGAGGTGAGCACCGTGGCGTCGGAGTAGAAGCAGGCGTGGCTGCCCAGGGTGGCGCCGGAGACGATGGCGCCCATCACCAGCAGGGGGTTGGCCCCGATGGAGAAGGCCAGGGGCAGCAGGATCGGCACCGTCACGGCGGTGATGCCCCACACGCTGCCGGTGGTGAAGTTGAGGGCCGCCACCACCAGGAAGGCGATGGCCGGGAACACCGCCGGGCTCAGGATGGGCTTGACGGCATTGATGACGAAGGGGGCGATGCCGATCTCGGTCATGCCCTCCTGCATCACAAAGGCAAAGAAGATGATGGCCACCGTGGGGATCATGTTGCAGAAGCCGTGCATGGCCAGGTCGCAGAACCTGGTGAGAGACAGCTTCTTCCGGGGGATGTAGAGCAAAAAGCACACGGCGATGGCGGCCACCAGGGCCAGGAACAGCTCGCCCCCCACGATAGTCAGGGCGATCAGCGTGCCGATGGGAAGCACAAAGTCCCACAGGCAGCCGGTAATGGCCGGGGAGTCGTCCTCGTCCTCCAGATTCAGCTCGGCGCTCTCCGGCGAGTAGACCTTTCCGGTCTCCTCCACCCGGCGGTAGGCCTTCTTCATCCGCCCCAGCTTGGGCACCAGCCCCAGGGAGAACAGGGGCACCAGCGCCACCGCCGCGATGGCGTAGAAGATGAAGGGGATCACAGCGCAGAAGGTGTTGATGGCGCTCCCGTAGCCCAGCTCCGGGATGCCCGCCTCGGCGTAGAACAGCCCGGCAAAGAACACCGCCCAGGTGGAGAAGGGCAGCAGGGCGCACACCGGCGCGCCGGTGGAGTCGATGATGTAGGACAGGGTCTCCCGGGGCACCTTCTGCCGGTCAGTGAGCTTGCGCATGCAGGTGCTCAGGGTCATGATATTCAGATAGTCGTCCACAAAGATCAGAATCCCCATGACCCAGGTCACAATCAGCGTGGTTCTGGGGCCCCGGCAAAGCCGACCCAGCAGCCGGGAGAAGCCCAGCGTCCCGTGGGAGGCGCCCAGCAGGGCGATCAGCGCGCCGAACAGGCCGCACACCATGAACACCCACTGGTGGCTCTGGTCGGTGGCCACCCGGAAAAAGGCGTCCATCCAGCCGATGGGGAAGGAAAGTCCATCGACGATGATATAGGTGAGCAGGGTTCCCAGAATCAGCGGCTCCAGCGCCCGTTTGCTCTTGAGCGCCACGGCCACGACGACGACGATTGGAAGCAGCGTCCATATCCCATAATCCATAATAACGGCACCTCCGTTTGCCCCCCAGTATACGAGCGCGGATGTAAAAAGGGTGTGCGTTTGCGGTGAGCACCGTTCAGATTGTGTAAAAAAAGCGGGCGGCCGATGGCCGCCCGCCCGGAATCAGCCGCCCTGGCTCTGCCAGTCGGCGGGGTAGACGAAATAGAGGAAGCGGGCGTGCCCGGTGACGGAGAACTGGATGGAGCTGTTCTTTGGGATATAGATCAGCTCCCCCGGCCCGGCGGAGACGGTCTCTCCGCCGATACGGATGTCCAGCCGTCCGCTGAGCACGTAGTCCATCTCGTCGTAGCGCAGGGTCCAGGGAAAGGTGGTGTCGGTCATCTCCATGACGCCCACCCCCAGCCGCGGGGACTCCTGTAGGGTGAACAGATCACGGGTGTAGACCCGGTCCAGGGGATTTCCCGTGTCCATCCGGTGCTCCTCCGTCACCGCGATGCGGGGCACCTGCACGGCCTTCACCCCGTGGGTTCCGCCGCCCAGGCGCTCCAGCAGCACCTGCCGCACCAGCGCCTCCAATGCGGTCTTATCCATGGCGCTCCTCCTTGTATTTTCTGGTGATCAGCATGGCAACCGCCACCGCTGTCACGCCGCCCACCAGCTTGCCCACAATCATGGGAAAGATCATGGTGGAATCAAAGCCCGCGGTAAAGCCCAGATGGTCGCCGAACACAAAGGCGGCGGACACCGCAAAGGCCACGTTGATGATCTTACCCCGCCGGTCCATATCGTGGAGCATCTGGAACATGGGGATGTTGTTGGCCAAGGTGGCCACCAGCCCGGCGGCCGCGATGTCGTTCATGCCCAGCACATGGCCCAGCTTCATCAGAGGGGTCTTGAATACCCTGGTGATGACATACACCAGCGGAAACGCCCCCGCCAGCACCACGGCGATGTCGCCCACGATGGCCACGCCCTCTGAGATGGGGTTTATCCCCGGAATGAGGGTGAGGGGGGTCAGCTTTTGGATGATGGCCGCCGCCAGGCCGATGGTGATAATAATCACAATGATTCTGCCAAAGACCTGGAAGCCCTTTACCATCCCGTTGGGGAGGAAGGCCAGCCCCAGGGCGATGAGCACGGCGAAAAGCGCGATGGGGATCAGGTTACGCAGTACCATCCCCACCGGAAACCCCGCCGCCAGGCCGCCCGCGAAGCTGCCGATGGGGATGGTGATGACACCTGCCAGCACGCCGGTGGCCAGATAGGGGCGGTCCTCCGCCTTAATAATGCCCAGACCCACCGGGATGGTGAACACGTCCAATGCCCCCTGGGAGAGCAGGCACTCCATGGCGTAGCCGATCTGTTCGGCAGTCATGTCGTCCACATTGCAGGAAAGCTCCGCCACGGAATCGGTCCGGTCCTCAGAGTCGCCCAGCATGGCCCGTACACAGTTGGCCTGAGGGAAGTCCTTCTTGCCCATGCCGTAACCAATCGCCCGGGTACGCATAGCGGGCATGGAGTCGAATCGGGTCACAAAATGCTTGAGCAGCGCCGCACCCGTGGGAGTGCACAGTTCTCCCCGAATGCTGCCGCCGTATACCGGCACTCCCTGAAGAATATACGCAGTGGCAGGCGCGGGCACGGGCAAAATCCCGTGGGCACAGCGAACCTGTCCGCTGCCCACATGTATGGGAGAAGCCACCACCTCATCGGGCCCCAGATGGTGCATCAGCAGGCACACTGCCGTGATATCCGCCACAGCATCCATCGTTCCCACCTCATGGAAGTGGATCTGCTCTACCGGCATACCGTGGGCATGGCTCTCCGCCTGGGCAATGAGGCCGTAGACCGCCAGCACATCCTCGCGCACACGCTCCGGCAGGTTCAGATGGTCCCGCACCAGATGGGCAATGTCCCCCAGACTGGTGTGGCTGTGAGCGTGCTCATGGTCGTGATCATGGGCATGTTCATGGTCATGCTCGTGGCCGTGCTCGTGGCCGTGCTCGTGGTCATGTCCGTGGTCGTGATCGTAGCCGTGGTCATGCTCGTGCTCATGGCCGTGGTCATGCTCGTGATCATGGCCGTGGCTATGATCGTGATCATGTTCGTGACCGTGCTCATGGAGCTCTGCGCCCTCGCTCCGGCCGCAGGCCACATCGTGGCTTTCCTCTTCCTCGCCGTCCACACAGATGCGCAGATGCGTGCCGGTAATTCCGCATTTGACAGCGCGCTCCCGCTCCGCCCGAACGCCGGGGATGCCCAGTGCATTGAACTCCCGCAAAAACCCGTCCGGGTCCGGCAGCAGCTCCAGCAGCGCGGCAGCGAGCATATCGCCGGCCGCGCCCATTCCGCAGTCCAGATACAGTGTTTTCATCCCTCAGCGCTCCTTTTTCCATCCATATGGTTGATCATGCTGGCCAGATATCCGGCACCGAAACCGTTGTCAATATTGACCACGGACACGCCGCTGGCGCAGGAATTGAGCATGGAGAGCAATGCGGACAAGCCGTGGAAGGACGCGCCGTATCCCACGCTGGTGGGCACGGCGACCACCGGGCAGTCGGCCAGTCCGCCGATGACGCTGGCCAGAGCTCCTTCCATGCCGGCAATGGCGATAATGACGCTGGCGGTCATGATCTCGTCCAGATGGGCCAGAGTCCGGTGCAGCCCCGCCACACCCACATCGTAAAGGCGCACCACCTCATTGCCCAGCACCTGGGCAGTGAGAGCCGCCTCTTCCGCCACCGGTACATCGCTGGTGCCGCCGGTGGCCACCACAATCTTGCCAAGGCCGCTGGGCCGGGGAAGTTCGCCCAAAATTCCCACCCGGGCCTCCGCGTGATACTCCATGGGGTGAACAGCCGCCACCGCCTGAGCCGCCTCCGGGGACATCCGGGTGATGAGGATCGAGTCCTGTCCGTTGTCCCGCATGACCTGTACAATGCCGCAGATTTGCTCCGGGGTCTTGCCCGCGCCGTAGATCACTTCCGCGGCCCCCTGCCGGATCTTGCGGTGCAGATCCACTTTGGCATAGCCGATGTCTTCAAAGGGCGCCCGCTTGACTTTGAGCAGCGCCTCGTCCACGCTCATCTCTCCGGCGCTGACCGCCTCTAAAATCTGTTTGATCTCGTTATTCACCGCGCACCTCCAGATCCAGCACCACCGCACGGTAGTACTGCTTGAGTTTTTGGAGAATCTTCTCCCGCTGTTCCAGCACCAGTGCCAGCTGTTCCGGCCGGACCTGAATCCGCGCACAACCGTCCAGCAGCCGCACTCGGAAATCAGAAAAGCCCAGAGCGGCCAGTTCTGCTTCGGCAGCTTCGGTAGCGGCCAGCTTTTCGGCCGTAATCGCCTCCCCGGTGGGAATCCGGGTTGCCAGACAGGCGTAGGCAGGCTTGTCCCAGGTAAACAGTCCCGCCTCTCGGGACCGGGACCGGATTTCCGCCTTCGTCAGGCCGCACTCCCGCAGGGGAGACCGGACGGACAGCTCCCGCAGAGCCCGCATGCCGGGACGGTCCCCGGCGTCGTCGGAGGCGTTGGTGCCGTCTATAACCAAGCTGAACCCGTCTGCTGCGGCAGCAGACAAAATGGCGGAGAAGATTGCCCGCTTGCAGTGATAGCAACGCTCCGGCGGATTGGAGCAGACCTCCTCCCGGTCCAGAATGTTCAGGGGCAGCACCGTCATCTCCGCGCCCAGCTCCCGGGCAAGGCGCAGGGCATCCTCCCGCTCAAAAGCGGGCTGAAAAGCGGTCTGGACGTAATAGGCCCGAACCTGGGCGCCGCAGGCCCGGGCGGCGTAGAGCAGATAGGCCGAGTCCACGCCCCCGGAAAAGGCCAGCGCCACCCGGGAATTTTCGTGAAAAAAAGTTTCCAGCGTCATGGTTTGGTTCCTCCGCAGATTTGAAATGGCCCTTCCGGGATCCCACCGGACCGATTTCACACCCGGAAGCGGTCATAGGTCGGATAGCAGTCGGGGCAAAGGGGTTTTCCCTCGTGCATCCGGATCCAGTTGGCACCGGTGCGCTCCCCGCAGCCGGCGCAGATATAGGAATCAAAGAGCCGTGCCCGCTCCGGCAGGGCAATGCGGGTGGGCTTGACGTCGAAAAGCTCCTCCGGCTCCCGGCTCTGGTAGTATTGGAAGGACTCCTCCCGGCTCATCTCTCCGGGCTTGTCCCGAAGCACCAGCCGCACGGATTTTCCGGTACCGCGATGATAGAAGGAAAAGGCCTGCTTGCCAGTCATGTGAAAGAGGAGATTTCCCTTGCCGATGCTGCATCCCAGCAGCACCTGAATGGCATCCACACCGCAGGCATCGTTCTCGCTGATGCACACCGTCTCTTCATCGGTGCAATCCGGAAGATCCAGCAGCCGCGCGGCATACTGGGCAGCCTTGTACCCGATGGTCAGTCCGCCGCAGGCGTGGCCGTGGAAGGCCACACATTTTTCCCAATCCGTCATAAACTTACTCCTTTGTCATTCGATAATCACAATCCGCCGGCCGCCCACATCCATGACTTTGGCGCACACGCCGTAAACGGATTCAATCGTAGATTGATCCACCACTTCCATTCCTCCGTACCGGTACCCGCTGCCGTCTTTGAGGAAGAAGAAGCGGTCGCAGTAGCGCAGGGCCAGATTCAGATCATGGATGACGATCAGCACCGTAATGTGTTGTTCCCGGGCCACCTCCCGGACCAGTTCCATCATCTCGTACTGATTCCGGGGATCCAGATTGCTGGTGGGTTCATCCAGCAGCAGCACTTTGGGTCTCTGCACCAGGGCGCGGGCCAGCATGACCTTTTGCAGCTCACCGCCGGAAAGTTCATCCAGACTGCGCAGCTCCAGAGCCTCCAGGCCTACCCGATGGATCATGGCGGTGCACAGCCGCAGGTCCTCCTCCCCCACAGCCCAGCGGATGTAGGGCTTGCGCCCCAGCAGCACACAGTCAAAGACGGTGGTCTGGCTCATCTCGTTTTTCTGGGCAACATACGCCACGCTCCGGGCCAATTCCCGGCGGGACATACTCCCCACAGCCTTGCCGTCAATGAGGACACTGCCGCTGTCCGGGGTGCGGATGCGGTTGATGCAGGTGATGAGGGTGCTCTTTCCGGCGCCGTTGTTGCCCAGAATGCCCACGCACTCACCGCTCTGGGCGGTAAATCCCACATGGGAGAGCACCGGATGATGGCCATAAGAAAAGGACAGGTTCTGCACTTCGATCATTTGACACTCCCCCGTTTCATGATGAGATACAAAAACAGCGGTGCACCCAGGAAGGATGTCAGGGCGCCGATGGGCAACACCACCGGCGGAATCAGGATCCGGCAGGCGATGTCGGAAGCCAGCAGCAGCACGGCTCCCGCCATAGCGGAGCAGGGAATCAGGAAGCGGTAATCATTGCCCACAAACACCCGCATGATGTGGGACGCAATGAGGCCGATAAAGCTGATGCAGCCCACGAAAGCCACGGAAACGGAGGCAATCAGGGCGCATACCGCCATGCTGGCCGGAATCAGGAATTCCACCGGTACACCCAGGCTGCGGGCGGTGTGGATACCGCTTTCCATGGCGTTGTAATTCCAGCGGTGGAAGAGGAAGAACGCCAGGGCCAGCAGACACAATAGACCGATGAGAGCAATCTCCTGCCACCCGGCCCGCCCCAGGCTGCCGAAGGTCCAGTACACCACGGTGGCCACCATGACGTCGTCGGCGAAGTATTGCACCAAAGTGGTGCCGCCGGTGAACATGGAGCTGATGGCCACACCGGCCAGGACCATGGTGGAGGGGGTGACGCCCCGGACCCGGGAGAGGGCCAGAATCAGTACGGTGGTGGCCATACCGCCCAAAAACGCACAGGCGGTGACGAGATAGGGGTTGGAAATGGTCAATGCGGCAGAAGAGCCGCCGGAGTTGATTTGACTCCCGGCCCCCAAACAGATGATGGCCACAGCGGCGCCGAAGGACGCGCCCTGCGAGACACCCAAAGTGGACGCGGAAGCCAGAGGATTGCGCAGGACATTTTGCATCACGCATCCGGACATGGCCAGAGCCGCCCCCACCACCACAGCGGCGGCAATGCGCGGCATCCGGACATTCCAGATGATGGTCAGGGTCTCCCGGCTGCCATATCCGACCAGAGCCCCCAGAATCTGCCCCAGACTCAGACCGGCGGAGCCTGCTGCCAGCGATGCCAGGCAGGCCAGGGCCATGACCGCGGCGCAAATCGCCACGAAGCCCCATTTTCGCCGGACATACTGCCGGTAAGGTGCGGAGAGCTCCGCCATCTGGTCTTTTTTCATGCATTCATTCGTAATGGTACCGTAATAAAGGCCTCCAGCCTCCATCTGGTCGAAGAAATCCTGTCCCAGCATGGCCTCCATAATCTCGCCGCCCTTTTCCCGGATATCCACATCGGCAAAGCGGTCGGGATAGAGCACAATTCCCGCGTAATAGGCATTGATGAGCAGGTAGGTGATGTTGGGCCCGGCGGAGTTGGAAGAGGGCATGGTGTAGACCTGTCCCTCCTGAACGGCCCGGAGGGAGTCAAAGAACCCCGGGTTGCTGCGGTACTCGTCGTTGACCAGATCCATGTTGCTGGGGTCCAGGAAAATGATATCGGGATCCCACTGGAGAATCTGCTCCAGGTCCACTTCAAAGCCGTTCTGTCCCACATAGGCGGTGCCGGATTCCTGGGCGGTCTGAAGGGCCTCACCGGTGACGCTCTCCAAAAACTCATCGGCCACATTGTTGGCGTGGACGGCCAAAAACGGCGGGAAGTTCACATAGGTAAAGGGAAAGCCGTGGCGGCCGTTGAAGGTGACGGCACCGGTGTAGACGGCAGGCTTGTTTTCCTCGGGCACGTCTGCGGTGCGCTGCTCCAGATCCGCCTTGCACGCATCGATGAAGGAGAGTACCTCCTCACAGCGCTCCTGAGCCCCCACCACATCGGCAAACAGCCGCAGCGTCTCGTAGAAGCCCTCATCGATGAAGGCCTGGGTGCGATAGCGGACACTGACCACCGGAATGCCGGTCTGACGCTGGAGCTCGTCGGCAGCCTCAGCGGAAAATCCCGCCAGGATGACGTCGGGATTGACCTGGATAATCTGCTCGGGATAGCCATTGTTCTCGCCGCTGCCGCCGCCTGCACCCACGGAAGGCAGCTGCGCCAGCTGGTCGTGGTAGACAGGGCTGTAATCATAACGGACGGACATGGCCTCAATGTCCATGTCCTCGGCGCCCACCATCATATCCACCACATCCAGATAGGCGGCAAAGCGAGGAGCCATGGATCCCAGACACACAATGGACTCCACCTGGGCGGGGATCTCCACCTCCCGGTTCCATACATCGGTGACGATCCGGGTCTCAGCGGCACCGGAACCGGTTTCCGCCTCCTGGGTTTGGGGCGCGGCGCCGCAGGCGGTCAGGCCCAGCATCAGTGCCGCAGCAGTCAGCAAAGTCAGAAGTCGTTTCATTTCAGCATTCCTTTCTCATGTCGCAGTTGGTGCATCCCCCCGCAGGCAAACAAAAAAGCATACGGCCTTTCCATTGGAAAGGTCGTATGCCTTGGACATACTGGTTTGTGCGGGGGCTTGCAGAATGGGGCAGGAAGCTTCGGCTTCCGATGTTTGCTTGGTACAAACGTTTTTTTCATTATACAAATTTTTGCCTTCCCTGTCAAGGCATTCCAGCGGCACCGCTTCCGCCGCATATCGCGCAGCCGCCTCGCCGGAATCCTCCCCCTATTTCCCTCAGTGTGGCGCCATGACTGGCGGATCCGGGGAAGCGCCGCCTGCCCCTGTACGGGCGGCAGCTTCTCTGCTTCAAAAGCCGCCCGGCATCTCTTGAGTACGAATCCCCCTTCTGATCCTTCCCCCGGTACAGCCACGCCCAACATCAAGGCCCGCGGCATGTTGCCGCGGGCCTCTTTTGACGGTTATGATCTTACTTTCATTTCCGGCCCGCTTCTGTGAAACAGGGCAGTTGATACCAGGGCCCGCCCCATTACAGGGCAGCCAGTACGGCTTCCGCCGCCTGGATCGTATAGGTAAGCTCTTCTTCCGTATGGGCGGTGGACACAAACATAGCCTCAAACTGCGCAGGAGCCAGAGCAATGCCCTTCTGGAGCATTCCGGCAAAATACCGGGCATAGGCCTGAAGATCGCTGCCCTTGGCATCGACAAAGGTGGTGACCGGAGTCGGCGTGAAGAAGGGTGCGCAGAGACTTTCCACGTGATTGATCTGCACGGCAGCCCCGGTCTTCTGCGCAGCCCGGGTCAGCCCTTCAGCCAGGAAGGCACCCTTTTCGGAAAGCTGCGTGTAGACCTCCGGGTGATCCTTGAGATAATGCAGCTGGGCAAGGCCCGCCGCCATGGCCACAGGATTGCCGCTGAGGGTTCCGGCCTGGTAAACCGGGCCGCAGGGCGCCACCTGCTCCATCAAAGCCCGGCTGCCGCAGTAGGCGCCCACCGGCATGCCTCCGCCGATGATCTTGCCGAAGGTGACCAGATCCGCCTGCACGCCGTAGTAGGCCTGGGCACCGCCCAGGGCCAGACGGAAACCGGTGATAACCTCGTCGAACACCAGCAGCGCTCCGCTCTTGTCGCACAGCTTCCGCAATCCTTCCAAAAAGCCCGGCGCGGGCCCCACCACGCCCATGTTGGCGGCCACAGGCTCGACGATGATGCAGGCCACCTGTCCCGGCCAGGCATCCAGCAGAGACTCCACGCTGGCCAGGTCGTTGAACTGGGCAGTAAGGGTGTGTTTGACGATGTCCTCCGGTACGCCGGCGCTGCTGGGATGTCCTCCCGCCAGGGCGGAGGAGCCGGCAGCCACCAGCAGGCAGTCGCTGTGGCCGTGGTAGCAGCCTTCGAACTTGATGATCTTGTCCCGGCCAGTGGCACCCCGGGCCAGCCGGATGGCGGACATCACCGCCTCGGTGCCGGAGTTGACCATACGCACCATCTCAATGCCCGGTACCAGCTCCACCATGAGCTCGGCAATTTCCACCTCCCGCGGGGTGGGAGCACCGAAGGACAGTCCGTCCCGGACGGCCTTCTCCACCGCCTCCCGGATCACGGGGTGGTTATGTCCCAGAATCATGGGGCCCCAGGAGCAGACATAGTCCAGATAATCCCGTCCGTCCACGTCGTAGACATGGCTGCCCTGGGCCCGCTGGATGAAGCGGGGCGTCAGTCCCACAGAGCGGTAGGCCCGGACGGGGGAGTTCACGCCGCCGGGCAGCACCCGGCAGGCGGCGGTAAACAGCTGCTGCGAAGTATCCATCAGCCCAGATCCCCCTTCCGCATGGCGTCGGCCAGCTCCTTGGCGTAATAGGTAATGAGCATGTTGGCTCCTGCCCGGAATACACTCACGGCGCTCTCGCACATAATCCGGTACTCATCCACCAGTCCCGCGGCGGCAGCCGCCTTGATCATGGCGTATTCGCCGGAGACAGAATAGGCGCACAACGGCAGATCAAAGGTGTCGGCGCACTCCCGGATCACATCCAGGTAGTTCATGGCAGGCTTGACCATCAAAATGTCGGCACCCTCCTCCACATCCAGGGCACACTCTTTCAATGCTTCTTTGCGGTTATGCGGATCCATCTGATAGCCCTTGCGGTCCCCGAAGGCAGGAGCGGAGCCTGCGGCAGCCCGGAAGGGGCCGTAGAAGGCGGAGGCGTACTTGGCAGCGTAGGACATGATGGGTGTCATGGTGTGCCCGTGGGCATCCAGAACGGCACGAATGGCAGCAATGCGGCCGTCCATCATGTCGCTGGGAGCCACCATGTCGGCGCCTGCCTCCACATGGCTCAACGCGGTCTTGGCCAGCACTTCCAGTGTTTCGTCGTTGTCCACTTCCCGGCCGTGCAGGATGCCGCAGTGGCCGTGATCGGTATACTCGCACATACACACATCGGTGATGACGTGGAATCCCGGCCAGGCGGCCTTGATGGTCCGGATGGCCCGCTGCACCACACCGTCTTCCGCCCAGGCCGAGGAGCCGCAGGCATCTTTGGAGGCAGGCAGGCCGAAGAGGATGCAGTGGCCCACGCCATGCTCCATGCACGCTTCCACCGCCTGATTCACACTGTCCAGGCCGTAGTGGAATTGTCCCGGCAGGCTCTCGATGGGACGGGTGCCGGTGAGGGTCTCGTCCACAAAAATGGGATAGATCAAACTGTCGGGACTGACACGGGTCTCCCGGCACAGGCGGCGCACCGCTTCACTGCGGCGCAGGCGGCGGGGACGTTGAATGAGTTCCATGGAACAATTACCTCCGGTATCTCTCAGATGTTTTGACAGCACGCACAGGCCAGCTCCGCCAGAGCCTCCGGTGTGGCCTCCCGGGCCACCTCCGCCCGCAGGCCGTATCGGCGGGCCTCAGCAGCAGTCTGGTGCCCGATGCAAAGAGCGGTGAGCCCGCTCAGATCCGCCCGGGCGCCTGCGGCACGTACAAAGCCCCGGACTGTGGAAGCAGAGGTGAAGGTCACGGCAGACACCGCCCCCTTCTCCAAAGCCTGAGCCAGGTCCGCATCGGGCCCGGCGGGAAGAACCGTGCGGTACACGGCAATGTCGTCATAGGCAATGGTACGCCGCGCCAGCGCCTCTGTCAAGGCAGGAGACCCCTGGGCCGCCCGCAGAATCAGCACCCGCCCCCGGGCAGGCAGCCCCTGGCCCAGGTGGGCGGCGTCGTACACGGCAGGCAGGTAATCGGCCCGCAGTCCCAGGGCGGACAAGGCCCGGGCGGTGCCGGGCCCCAGGGCGGCCAGGCGGATTCCCGCCAGATTCCGTCCATCCCAACCCAGGGTCCGCATTTGATTGCCGAATGCCTCCACACCGGCAGGGCTGGTGAAAACCAGCCACTCATACTCCTTCAGATTGTTCAGGGCCGTCTCCATGGCCGGGCAGGGCACCAGGGGCACCGTCTCAATGCAGGGATATTCCCAGACCTCGGCGCCCAAGGCCCGGAGCTTTTGCGATAATGCCCCGGCCCGGTCCCGGGGCCGGGTGACCAGAATCCGCTGCCCGTGGAGGGGCATTCGTTCCAGCCAGCAAAAACCGTCGGACAGGGTACAGACCTCCCCCACCACAATGACGGCAGGACTGCGGATCTCCATGTCCGCCGCCTTTTGAACCAAGGTCGCCAGCGTGGCCACACACCGCCGCTGAACAGGCAGCGTCCCATTCTCCACCAGAGCGGCAGGGGTAGTTCCATCCATCCCGGCCTCCAGCAGTCCTGCGGTAATGCGGGGCAGAGCACCCACACCCATGAGAAAAACCAGAGTCCCCCCGGCCTGGACCAGGGCGGGGAAGTTGATCTCCAGGTCCTTTCCGGCTCTAGCATGGCCGGTGATGATGTGAAGGGAGGAGGCATAATCCCGGTGGGTCACCGGAATTCCGGCATAGGCCGGGGCGGCGATGGCGGAGGTCACACCGGGGATCTCCTCAAAGTCCACACCGCTGCGGGCCAGGAGCTCCAGCTCCTCCCCGCCGCGGCCGAACACGAAGGGATCGCCGCCCTTGAGCCGCACCACCCGATGGCCCGCCCGGGCCTGCTCCAACAAAATCTCGTTGATCTGTTCCTGTGGTACGGGATGGCACGCGGCCTCCTTGCCCACATTGATGCGCCGGGCGCCGGGCGGAATCAGGTCCAAAATGGCCGGACTGACCAAACGGTCATACACCACCACGTCGGCCTGCTCCAGGGCCATTTTCCCCTTCCAGGTCAAAAGACCGGGATCTCCGGGCCCGGCCCCCACCAAAATGACTTTACCGCCCATGGGCTTCCTCCTTGAGTTTTTGGGCCAATTCCGCAGCCAGGACAGCCCCGTCCTTCCGGGGTCCGGCGGCGCTGGTGCGATAAATTCGCCCATCCGCGTCTGCATAGAAACCCCGGATGGTCAGAGTGTCCCCTTTCACCTGGGCATAGGCCGCCGTGGGTGCGGAGCACCCGCCGTCCAGCGCCCGGACGAAGGCCCGCTCCGCCAGGGCGCAGTCCCGTCCATCCGGATCATCCAGCCCGGCAAGACACGCCGGGTCCAGATCCGCCCGGCCCTGAACTGCCAGGATTCCCTGCCCGGCAGCGGGCAGCATCTCCTCCGGGGTAAAAATCCGGGAGATCCGCTCTTCCAGTCCCAGGCGCCGCAGTCCGGCCGCTGCCAGAATCAGGGCGGAAAACTGCCCTTCGTCCAGCTTGCGCAGCCGGGTGAGCACATTGCCCCGCACCGGCTCCACCTTGGCCTCGGGATAAAGCGCCTGAAACTGCAGAGTCCGCCGCAGGCTGGCGCAGCCCACCGGACGGGTCAGGTCCAGAGTCTGCACACACTGGGGCAGCACCAGTACATCCCGGGGGTCCTCCCGGCGGGAAAAAGCCAGCAGCGGCAGGTCCGCAGGCTCCTCCATGGGCAGGTCTTTGCAGCTATGTACGCTCAAATCCGCCCGACCGGTCCGCAGGGCTTCGTCCAGTTCCCGGACGAACAGCCCCTTGCCGCCGATCTGATCCAGCGTCCGGTCCAAAATCCGGTCCCCTGTGGTCTTCATGGTTACCAGTTCCAGTTCCAGCTCCGGGTGCAGCCGGGCCAGGGTCTCCATTACCTGCTGGCTCTGAATCACCGCCAGACGGCTTTCCCGGCTGGCTACACGCAGTTTCATTCCCATTCCTCCAGTGTCCGGCGGATGCGGCGGGCCGCCTCCGCAGTATTGCGGTGATCCCCGCCGTCGCCGCTGACTCCGGCAATGACGCCGTGACCTGTGCACAACGCGGGGAAAAAGAAGGTGCACTCTTCCCGGCAGTCAGCCACGCTGACGGGGATTCCCAGCGCCCGGGCCTCCCGGCCCACCTGATGGTTGACTTCCCGGCAATCGGTGGCAGCCACCGCCAAAAATGCTCCCTGCAGATCCCCACAGGCATAGGGCCGGGCCAGATGGACCGCCCCCTCCACAGGAACTGCCAGGGTCGGTGAGATAATCGTCACCGCGGCACCGAACTCCCGCAAAACCCGGGCCCGGTGGGCTCCAATCCGCCCGCCGCCTACCACGATGACGGGTTTTCCTTCCAAATCGATAAACAGGGGAAATCGCAGGCTCATGCCGCACCGCCTTTCTGTTTCAGGTGTTCCCAGGGTACGCCGCCTCAGGAGCGGGTATGCTGCCGGATGCGGGCAGCACACGCTTCCAGTGCGTCCGCCGAGATCGTCTCAGGCAATCCCCCGGCGATGAGTTCCACGGCCTTGTCCACTGCCAGATCCGCCGCCTCCTCCGGGTCCATGCCCGCCTCCAGATATGCCCGCACTCTTTGGCGCAGGGCGTCTTTGAGCGTCTCCAAAGCCGGGAGACTCTCCCGGTATGTATTCCACTGATAAAACCGGTTCAGATACACCTCCACCGCAGCATGAACCCGGTCCAGCGCCGCCTGGTCTGTGGGGATGTTTTGATGGAGGTCATCGATGTTGAGAAGGGTCAATTCGGCAGCACGTTCTGCCAGCTCCGGCTGGATATCCCGGGGAATGGCCAAGTCCACCAGAATCCGGGGCGGACGGGACACCCCGCAAAAGGGCTCCAGCGTCACGGTGTAATGGGGACTGGTCGTGGCGGAAAGGACCATGTCCGTCCCCTCCATGGCCGCATAGCGCGCCTCATAGGGCACTACAGAGCATCCGGCAGGCACCACCGTCTCCCCGTGGCGGTAAGTCCGCAGGGTGACGCATACCCGGCAGCCCGCCTCCCGCAGCAGTGCCGCAGCCAGACGGCCCATCTCCCCGTTGCCGATGACCAGGGCGGACCTTCCCTCCAGAGTTCCCAGATGCTCCCGCAAAACCTCCACAGCCCGGTGGGCCGCCGAGGTAGGCACGCCGCTGAGCCGCCCGCCCGCCTTGGCGGACTTGCCGCAGGCGGCAGCAGTGCGGAAGAGTGTCTCCAGCACGCCGTCGGCGCTGCCAGCTTCCCGCGCCAGGGCCACGGCAGCTTTGACCTGGGTGAGGATCTGATCCTCTCCCAGGATCTGGGAGCGCAGTCCGCAGGCCACTTCCATCAGATGGCGGGCACAGTCGACTCCCCACCGGGTGATGAAGGCATGGTCAAACACGCCGGAGGAAATCCCGGCGGCCTGGCAAAGCAGCACCCGGGGATCGAGATCCTGTCCCTCGTCCAGGGAGAGGTAGACTTCCGTGCGGTTGCAGGTGGACAGCACCACGGCTCCCCGGCAGCCCAGTTCCACCATACGGCGGTCCAGCTCCGCGGCGGCGGACTTGGTAAAGCTCAGTTGTTCGCGCAGTTCAATGGGGGCCTGAACATCGTCCAGGCCGGTCATGCAAATTTTCATAACAGCGGTACCTCCCGGTTGGGAAAAGATAACGGTGCCTCTGCGCCGTCCGGAGCTTTACTGTCCCCGCCGCCGGACACGGCGCAGGGAAAATGGGCCCGGGCTCCGGCGGCCAGGGCATGGTGTACGAACAAGCGGCGCACGGCGGGATATTCTCCCAGTCCCCGCAGGGTGCAGCGCACAGGATAACCCGCCGCTTCCAAGCGCGTCCGCCAGGATGTATCGCCGGGCCCGGCCAGGTCCCGGCGGGCATGCATGCCGGCAGTAATCAGCAGAGGGTGGAGCTGAACGGCACGCACATGAGGTCTGCGATGCACGGCGGCAAGAACCCGGTCCAAACCAGGCTCTCCCCGCATGACGCCCACAAAAGCATCCGGCCGCCCCTCCGTTCGGAGGGCCTGTTCCATGCGAAGGAATTCCCCATTGGAATGGTGCAGGCTGCCATGCCCCATCAGCACCAGCGCCTCATCCGGCCGGGGCGGCTCCAGAGAATTCAGCAGGGCCCGGGAAAGTGCCGTGCAGTCCTCCGGAGTATCCAGCAGCGGCGCCCCCACAGCCAGGGAAAATCCGTCTGCGGAAAATGGCGCGGCCTGCGCTTTGAGCTGGTCAAACTCTTCCCCCGGAGTCAGGAAAAGAGGCTGAATGAGAACGCAGCGGTACCCCTCCATTCGGAGTTGGTCCAAGGCCTGCGGGACATCAGGCACATTCATGCCCCCCGGAATGCGGCGGAGTATCTCTCCGGTAGAGGCCCGGCGCAGAGCAAACCCCGGCAGGGCATCGGCAAGCTCGCGCTCAATGGGCGCAATACCGGTCTGCCAGGCATCGGGAAACCGGGTCCCGAATGAAACAGCCAAAATCGCGCACCGGGTATCCATTCCCGTTCCTCCCCTCCGAATGAAATCCACACAACAAAAAATGCTCTCTCAAAGCGGAGAGAGCATACTGGGCCCCAGCCGCCTGCGGGGGCTTTCAAAACTGCCTGTCCGGCCGCAGGCCGCAAATACGCATCGGAATCCTGTGGTCCGCCGCAAAGCCGTTTACGGCAGGGCATTTTCTGTTCAAATCATGGCAAGTATAGCAGTTTTTCATGCAGATGTAAAGAGCGAGATCCCCGGTCAGCTGCAGCCGTCACAGCCCGTTCGGAACGCACCGGTTCCCCGCAGCAGCACGCCAAACGGCTCCCGCCCAAACAGGCAGGAGCCGTTTACGATCAGTCGTCCGTGTGCACGGAACACGCCGCGGTTTTCACTCAGGTTAAATTACCATATTCTGCATCCGAGACAGCTTCCAGCCACTCGTTGGAGCAATCCTCGCCGGGCACTTCCAGGGCCAGATGAGAGAACCAGCTGTCTGCCGCGGCGCCGTGCCAGTGCTTCACTTCCGGCGGGATGTTGACCACATCGCCGAGCTGCAGTTTCCGGGCCGGCTTTCCCCATTCCTGATACCAGCCCTGGCCGGCTGCGCAGATCAGAATCTGTCCGCCGCCTTTGCTTGCATGATGGATGTGCCAGTTGTTGCGGCAGCCCGGCTCAAATGTGACATTGTACACACCCACCTGACTGGAAGAGAGGGGCTGCAGATAGCTCTGTCCCACAAAATACTGGGCAAAGGCGTCGTTGGGTGCCCCAATGGGGAAGACCATTTCCTTTTGATGCCGGGCCTTCCCGTCACCTTCCTCTGCGTCGGCCCAAACTTCCTTGGCCATGCGGAAGGCGGCCCAGGCCTTGGGCCAGCCGGCGTAGAAGGCCGCATGGGTCAAAATCTCGGCAATTTCCTGCCGGGTAATGCCGTTTTTCCGGGCAGTGGCCAGGTGGTATTGGAAAGAACTGTCCACCAGCCCCTGCGCCATCAGGGCCACAACAGTGACCAAGGACCGGTCCCGCAGGGGAAGCTGCTCTTCCCGGCTCCAAACCTCTCCGAACAGTACATCATCATTCAGCTGTGCAAACTTGGGCGCAAACTCCCCCAAGGCATCTCTGCCCGCTGTCTGTTTCACTGCCATATCAGTAATGCCTCCTATCCAACCTATTCAAGTGAAAATGTCACGCAAACCGTTCCATCTCCCAGTTTTTCCTTCAAATCACTGGGATCGGCAATCCTGGCAAGCCTGGTAAAATTCCAGGTGTTCGTACCGTAGTAGATGGTAATTTGATTGCCCTGATAGAGAATCACGTCCCCAGGCTGTGTGGTAATCTGGGTATCGTTCCGGGGCAGCGTCGTGCCCAGGTCCCCCACCTTCTCAAAGCCGCCATAGTCCTCCATCTCCACAGTCAGAGGTCCCTGGGAAAGGAGCTCCCGAAACGCCTCGGCGGAGGGGTTCTCCTCCCAGACCGCCAATAGGGTCTGGTCTCCCACTTTGATGTTCAACATGGATTCCTCCTCACTGGATGCGCTTGGCTCCTCTGCGGGTTCCGCAGGTGCTTTCTCCCCGGAAATTTCCGTGCCGGGGGCGGCAGTTTCCGCCTTCTCCGGCGGAACGTCTCCGGACGGCTGCTCCGCCGGTGCCGTTTGGATCGCTGCTTGGCCCGCTGTGTCCTGCGCCGGGGACTGCGCGGCCTGTACCTGCCCGGACTCCCCCGATTCCGGAATTCCCTGGGCAGACGGCTCATCGGCAGCGCTCTTTTCGTCCTCTTCGTCCGGCAGGTCATCGGCCGTTTGTCCGGCAGACTCTTCCTCCGGCCGGGTCCACTCTGTCCGGGACAGCACAGATTCGGATTCCGGAAGATCGCTTCTTGTCCCGCAGGCGCACAGGCTCAGAACCATCAACAGGATGCACAATCCTCTTACCATAGGCGTTCCTCCTCCGGCGCTTACTGCAAATATTCCCGGAAGAACTGCTCGATCTTGTCGAAGGGAATGATCTCCTTTCGATCATAGAGATCCGTATGGACCGCGTCGGGAATGATGAGCAGCTCCTTGTTTTCGGCATAGGGGTTATCCCGCACCATGTCGGCAAAGGCGTCGCGGCTGAAATAGCAGGAGTGTGCCTTCTCTCCATGGATCATCAGCACTGCGCTGCGGATCTCATGGCTGTAGCGCAGGATGGGCATATTGAGAAAGGACAGAGACGACGTCACATTCCAGCCGTCATTGGAGTTGAGGGACCGCTCCGTATAGCCCCGTTCCGTCTTGTAGTAGTCGTAATAGTCTTTTACGAAGAACGGAGCATCCTCCGGAAGCGGATCCACCACGCCGCCGGCCCGGGCATAGGTACCGTCCCGGTAGTCCTTCGTTCTCTGAGCGTTCAGGGCTTTTTTCGTCTCATACCGGGCATCGGCGCTGTCGGCGGCATCAAAATACCCCTTGGCGTTTACCCGGGTCATATCGTACATGGTGGCCGTGACGGTAGCCTTGATTCGGGTGTCCATGGCAGCGGTGTTCAATGCCATGCCGCCCCAGCCGCAGATCCCCAGGATTCCCACCTTCTCCGGGGCCACAAAGTCCCGGGTGGAGAGGAAGTCCACCGCAGCGGAAAAATCCTCGGTGTTGATGTCGGGAGAGGCCACGTTCCGCACCGCGCCGCCGCTCTCTCCGGTGAAGGAGGGATCAAAGGCAAGTGCTGCAAAGCCCCGGGACGCCAGTTCTTCCGCATACAGCCCGGAGCACTGCTCCTTCACCGCGCCAAAGGGACCGGACACCGCCACAGCAGCCAGCTTCCCCTCCGCTTCCTTGGGCAGGTACAAATCCCCCGCCAGTTCTACGCCGTAGCGATTGTGAAACCGCACCTTCTCCCGCGTAACCGTGTTCCGCAGCGGAAATGAGTATCCATCATATCGAGAATGCATGTGTTTTCCTCCTCAATGGTTCCCAATTTTCTCAAATGCTTCTGCCCATCTCATAGGCTTTTTTCAGTGCGGGATGTCCCTGAATCTCCCCCACAGAGGTCACACCGCCGGCAAAAACTGTCCCGGCCAGGCGGGCCTTTTCAAAGCAGGCGATCCAGCCCGAAAGTCCGGCAACCGCACCATCCACCGTGTGTTCATCCTCTTCCGCCGCAGCGGCCAGAAGGTAAATGTCCCGGAACCGGTAATCAGAGGAAAACAGCGGATTGGACCGGTCCAGCATGGTTTTCATCTGCCCACACATTTCGTAGTAATAAACAGGGGTGGCAAACACAATCACATCTGCCGTCAGCATCTTTTCAACAATGGCATTTGCATCATCGTGAATGACACAGTGCCCGGTACTCTGGCAGGCAAGGCATCCCTTGCAGAACCCGACCGTCTGATCGTACAGCGCCACCTTCTCCACATGGTTCCCGGCCTCTTGGGCCCCCCGGGCAAATTCATCCGCCAGAACATCTGAGTTGCCGCCCTTCCGGGGGCTGGTGGAAATGATCAAAACATGCTTGCTCATTGCAGTTCCTCCTCACGTAAATGCCGCATCACTCTGGCGGGCACGCCGCCTACAATTGTATTTTCCGGAACGTCCCGGGTCACCACAGCCCCGGCCGCCACAATCGCGCCATCCCCAATGGTAACACCGGGCAAAACGGTGGCATTGGATCCAATCCAGACATTCCTGCCGATATGAATCGGCGCCGGAATCATGGTGCCGCGATGGTTGGGCGACATGGCATGGTTCAGCGTGGCCAAAACCACGTTGTGACCGATTAGGGCGCCGTCTCCGATAAAAATTCCGCCCTGGTCCTGAAATTTGCAGCCCATATTGATAAAGACCCGTTTGCCGATATGGATGTTTTTCCCGCAGTCGGTGTGGAAGGGCGGAAACAGGGCAAAGCTCTCATCCACCGGCTGGCCGATGAGCTGGGAAAACAGGGCCCGCAGCTGCTTTGGCTCATGGTAGCTTCCGTTGATCTCTGCTGTGATCCGCAGCGCCTCCTGGCTGACACCATGCATGAACAAGTGGGCCTCGCTACCGCCGGTAACCGGCTCTCCGCTGTTCAAATGTTCCAAATATGCTTCTAAATCCATCTGACACTCCTGATTTTGATTTTGGTGCTTTCATTGTAGCACCCCAGCTCTTCAATAACAAATACCTATTGCGAATGCACAGCCATGCTTGAAAACTATGGTTGTATTTCGTTATAATAAAGCGGACAGGAGGTGTTCTCCATGGAATTGCGCGTTTTGCAGTACTTTCTTGCGGTGGCAAGAGAACAAAATATCTCAGCGGCAGCCCATTCCCTGCATCTGACCCAGCCCACACTCTCCCGACAGCTCCGGGAGCTGGAGGAGGAGCTGGGCAAACAGCTGATGATCCGGGGCAACCGGAAAATCACACTCACCCAGGACGGCATGCTGCTGCGAAAGCGGGCGGAAGAAATTCTGGATTTGGTGGGCCGAACCGAAAAAGAACTGACTCAATCCGACGAAACGATCAGCGGCGATATTTACATCGGCACCGGCGAGACCGATGGGGTCCGGCAGATCGCCAGAGTTGCCCACGCGGTTCAGCAGCGTTATCCGAACATTTTGTTTCACATCGTCAGCGGTGATGCCGTGGATGTGTGTGAACGCCTGGATAAGGGACTGCTGGACTTTGGAATTCTCCTGGGAGATATCGATAAAACGAAGTATTGCTATCTGGAGCTGCCCATGAAAGACACGTGGGGTGTTTTGATGCGGCGCAGCAGTCCGCTGGCAGAAAAGGACTCCATCGCCCCCCAGGACCTGTGGGATAAACCGCTCATTCTCTCCCGACAGGTGGATAACAAGAGCGGCCTCTACCGCTGGCTGGGAAAAGAACCGTCGGATCTGCACACCGTTTCCACGTACAATCTGATTTACAACGCCTCGCTGATGGTCTCAGAAGGCATGGGCTATGCCTTCGCTCTGGACAAGCTGGTCAATACCACCGGCAGCGACCTCTGCTTCCGTCCCCTGAATCCCAAGCTGGAGCTGGGAATGTACCTGGTGTGGAAAAAATCGCAGAGTTTCTCCCGGGCCATGGAACTGTTCCAGGAACAGCTCCAGAAAAATCTGGCCGCTTTTCGTACGGAAGAGAACCAGAACCAATCTTTCCGAAAGGAGGCTTCCCATGGAAATACACATTCCCGACCTGTTTGACCTGCAAAAAATTACCGACAGCGGCCAGTGCTTCCGCGCCGCTTTGCTTCCCAATGGTGCCCACCGCTTTATCACCGGAAATCAGGTGCTGTACATACAAGAAACGGCTCCGGAAACTTACCGGGTAAGCTGCGATCCGGATACCTGGATGCATGTCTGGCGGCCGTACTTTGATCTGGACCGGAATTACCGGGACATCGGCAAAGCCATTCCGGCGAAGGACACCTTTCTGGCACAAGCCGCCCAGGCCGGTGCCGGCATCCGCATTCTGCGCCAGGACCCCTGGGAAACGCTGGTCACCTTCATTGTCTCCCAGCGCAAAAGCATCCCCGCCATCCGTTCCGTGGTGGAAACCCTCAGCCGGCGGTACGGCACCGAAATACAGACCCCTGCGGAAACGCTCTATACCTTTCCGACCGCCTTGCAGTTGAAAGATGTTTGCCTGGAGGATTACATGGCCTGCAAAGCCGGATACCGGGCATCCTACCTCTGTGATGCGGTGAACCAGGTCCTCTCAGGAACCCTGGATCTCACCGGAATCGCCTCCCTTCCCGACACCGAACTGATTGCCGCTCTGGAACGGGTGCGGGGTGTGGGAATCAAAGTGGCCAACTGCGTGGCGCTGTTCGCCTATGGCCGGACCGCCTGCGCTCCGGTTGACACCTGGATTCAAAAAATCATCCGCCGGGCATATCATGGGCAGGATCCCTTTGCCCGGTACGGCAGCGCCGCCGGGATTATGCAGCAGTATTTCTTCTACTACGCGCAAACCCACAAGCTGGAGACGGCATAGCCGCTGCAAACCATACGCAAAAAGCCGGAGACCATATATGGTCTCCGGCTTTTCCGCCCTCTGTTCAGATGTACAGTTCCCCTTCTTTTCGGTCCGTGCAAACTTTCTTCAGCATCAGATCCGCTGCTGCCAGCATGACAGGGTTGACCTTCCGGGCCGACTGGGGGCAGATGGCCACACACCGCATGCAGGAGATACACAAATCCTTATCCGTATTCTGGGGATTCTGGGAATCAATGGCACCTACCGGGCACTTCTTGGCACAAAGCCCGCAGTGGTTGCACGCCTTGTCGGGCTTGGGCACCATTCCCGTACCGCCGGCCTTCTTATAAGGCCGGTTGCCGGGAATGGCGGGTTTTGCATCATCTCCGGCAGCAAGTTTCTCCCGGATCTTGGCCGCAAACGCCTGAAGCTGCTTTTCATCTTCCGCATCCGGCCGTCCGGCGGCATAACGGCGGATGACGGAGTGCTCCGCAATGGCCGCCACCGCGGCAATCACACGAAATCCCGCCTGCACGGCAGCATCTTCCAGCTCTGCGAGCGTGTCCTCATAGGCCCGGTTTCCATATACGCACACCAGTACTGCCCGCGCGCCGTTTCCCTTCAGGGTGCCCAATCTCTCTACCGCCGCCGCGGGCACCCGGCCGCCGTAAGACGGCACGGCAATCACCGCCAGATCCCCCGCAGCAAACGCAGCTGCGGAGAAATCCGCATCCCGCTCCGTCAAATCCACCGCCGTGTACTCACCGCTCAATTCCCTTGTCAGCAGATCGGCAGCCTTTTGAGTGCCGCCCGTGGGGCTGAACGTAATCTCATAGCACTTCATGTACGCATCCTCCTTGTAAAACTCATACCGGTTCTTTCTGTTCGTCCAACACGCTTTGGTTCTTCAGCTATTTCAGGCCATTCTCCCGTTTCATGGCAAAATACCCGATGAGCACCGTCCAGACATATGCACAGGTTTTGGGGATCATCAGCATCCCAATCATCGGAATGGTATCTGCCCACAAGACCACCGGGATATAGAAGGCAAAGCTCAACACAATGGTCAGCCACATCCAGCCAAACGCCCGGTCCCCCTGCTCCCTGGCACTGCGATAGAACAGCACGATGACCAGAATTCCCAACAAGGCAAAGGGAATGTTGCGGTAAATGCCCCAGGAAAGGGGTGCATCGGCACTGAGCCACTGATTCTGCGGCATCATGCAAAGAAGAATCCGCAGACCGGCCAGAACATACACAGCGGCGGTCAAACCACGCTTTCCCGTAATATGATACCGCTGCCGCCACACATAGTAAAGCAGTACATAAAAAATCGTCATGGTGATGGAGGTAATCCACTTCCCCATCCCCAGCGCAGCGATATAGTGTTCCAGGCCCGTGGTGCACAGGGCAACCGCTCGTGGAATCAAATGGAATGCGTCGCCCGCTCCCAGTACCACCGCCATAATGCCGAACAGCCGAAACTGTCCATTTCCCTGACTGCCCCGGATCATCCGAAGCCCGATGGTTATGACCAACGTCAAATAAACCACATCAAACAGGGTTTCCATGATTGCCTGCATACGTTACACTCCTTCCTGCTGCACTTGATCGGAGGCGGCGGATGCGGCCAAAACCGCCCTGCCGTAGTTGCGGCCAAACAGCACTCCGGCCAGTAAAAGCGCAGCGCCCAGTCCGGTATAGAAAACGGCGATGAACCGCTCCGGTGCCAGACCGCTCACCCGCAGGGCAATGCCGCCGGTCATCATGAACGCCATCACGGCAAAGGACTTCCCGTCTAAGAATTTCAAAAAGAAGTGCCGCTCCTCCAAATAGGACAGTACACGTTCGGTGTGCTTTTTCACCAGCTTTCCGAAGATCAACCGTTCAAACACTGCAAACACCAGCACAGACAGCAGACCATTGCGCATGCTCCAATAGGCCGGATAGGCCATCAGCCCAATGCGAAGGATATTGAATCCCGCCGCGCTCCACACCAGACAGGCCAGAAGCAGCAGAGTATTCCGTTTTACTTTCATCATCCGCCTCCTTTTCGGGGATCTTGGTTGTTTTCGAAACTATGGAAATTTCTCATTGTGAGGAATGGCTAATAGAGCGTCCTGCGGATCATCTCCAGTACAACTGCGGGATCGTACTCCTGCCGCAGCAGTGCCGAGAGCATCAGGGAAAACAGAAGATCCGCAAAGTTCTCCACCGTAAACTGTTCCGTAAAGGCGTCCGGCCGGATGTTGGCATCCTGCCGCAAAACAGAACAAAGTCCGTCCAGCATGTGCTGCCAGGCCTGCTGCATCCGCTTCTTCCCATCGGAGGGATCTTCTCCCGCAAATCCTGCGGGATGAAGGGCAAAGAATCCGGGATATTGTTTGCAGCCATATTCCATTCGTTCGTACAGCCAGGTAATGCAGGCCTGGGTGTCCTGAAACACAGCTCCATCCTTCGGGCGGTGGAAGATCTCACACCAGACGCTTTCCACGGTGGCGCCAACCAGGGCAGACTTGGAGTCAAAGTAGTTGTAAATGGAACCAACCGATACTCCGCAGGCCGCCGCCACTGAACGAATATTGACGGCCGACCAGCCCTCTCGCTGGATCAGTTCCCGGCTGGTTTTTAAGATATCCTCTTTTGATGTGACAACGGTATTCATCCAATCACCTCAATATGAACAATGTTCATTATAGGGATTTATCCTTTGTTGTCAAGTGTGATTTGTATCGTAACTTTTGCTGGGACTGGATTGCCGATAAACAAAAGGGTGATTGTCTATGACTATGAGACCGCTTTGATTGTCAGATGGGGATGCCCATGGTATGATAAGAATATCAAATAAAGTGCCTGTCAAGAACCTTTGCCGGGTGGCTGAGGTTTGGAAAGGAGAAGTATATGCCCCGTACTGATGTAACACAGATGCCTTTTGCAAAACTATACCCGTTGCTGGTAAACAAGGCCGGAAAAAAGGGCCGCAGCAGGGAAGAGGTAGATCAGGTGACTGCTTGGCTCACCGGATACACCGCGGAGGAGATTGCCCATCTGGAGCAGTCTGATACCAGCTACGGCGACTTCTTTCGGAAGGCTCCTGCCTTGAATCCAAACCGGACTAAAATTACAGGTAAGGTATGTGGAATCCGGGTAGAGGAGATCGAAGACCCGCTGATGCGGGAGATTCGGTATCTGGATAAGCTGGTGGATGAGCTGGCCAAGGGAAAATCCATGGAACAGATTTTGAGAACATAAATGAAATCCCTCTATTCTGTGCTGCAGCAAGCATAGAATAGGGGAATTGTTTACTTTACATTTGTCCCTTCCATACCCGGGCCAAAATATCTTTGAGCACGAGCAGAGCGTCGGTGTTGTTATAGCCGTAGTCCACCCGCAGCTGGGTGAGCATCTCGCGCAGGGCCGGAGCATAGTCGTTGATACGCACCGTTTTATGGTAGGTGGCCAGCACCGGGTACTTCTTGCTCCATACCTTGTTCCAGTCGATCCGGGACTGAGCTTCGTCACTGACGCTGTCAATCATTTGCTGGGCCTGCTGCTCGTCAAAATCGTACTCAATAAGCTCATCCAGGGTCATGTGGTAGAGCATGGCCAGTCCCTTGGACTGCCGGATGTCGGGCAGAGTCTCGTTGGTCTCCCATTTGGAGATGGTCTGGCGGCTGACCCCCAGCTTTTCTGCCACGTTCTCCTGGGATAATCCGCTTTTCTTCCGGGCGTGATATAAGCTGCTCCCTAAACTCATAACAGTTCCCTCCTGATATTACGTGTTCTGCACTTCAGTATACCGTCCGAACAGTTAAAAATCTACCAAGCGAAACACACACTTTCGCCCGGTTTCCTGACATTTCCCTTGCAGCTGTGCTATACTGGAGAAAACGGAGATGGGAGGGATCTGTGTGACAAAGGAAGAGTACCAAGCGGCCGCCCGCAACTGGGAGGAAAAGGACGCAGACAGCGTCAAACTGGAGCCCGGGAAGCTGCGCTCCATGGTGGAAGAGTATATCCAGTCCAACAACACCTGCGCTCTGGCCACCGGGACAGGGGACTATGTGCGCTGCACCCCTATTGAGTACAGCTGGCACGACGGCTGCTTCTGGATGTTCAGTGAGGGGGGCAAGAAATTCATTGGCCTTGAAAAGAATCCCCATGTGTGTCTGGCCATCTATGACCGGTACGAGGGCTTTGGCTCACTCCATGGGCTGCAGGTTATGGGTTT
>ENA-UEYL01000774-UEYL01000774.1-human-gut-metagenome-genome-assembly--contig:-NODE-774-length-30750-cov-4.180876_pt1 | contig 30750 bp, 35 predicted proteins | sample MGYA00242941_ERZ507946 | MGnify/ENA primary metagenome ERZ507946 (study PRJEB26167, sample SAMN06115482) | human gut metagenome | host: Homo sapiens | place: China:Guizhou | collected 2015-03-11...
GGGCCTGCGCAAGATCAAGGAGGAAGGGGTCACCTTCGCCTCCCACATCGACGGGCGCCGCATCTTTATGGGGCCGGAGGAGTCCATGCAGATTCAGTCCAACCTGGGCTCTGATATCGCCATGGCCTTCGACGAGTGCGTGGAAAACCCGGCGACCTATGAGTATGCCAAAGCCTCCTGCGAGCGCACCCTGCGCTGGCTGGCCCGGTGCAAGGCGGAGCACGACCGGCTCAACGCCCTGCCTGATACGGTGAATCCCCGCCAGATGCTCTTCGGCATCAATCAGGGCGCCACTTTCCCGGAGCTGCGCATCTGGCACATGAAGGAAACCGCCAAGATTGACTGCGAGGGCTACGCCATCGGCGGCCTGGCGGTGGGGGAGCCCACCCAGGTGATGTATGACATCATCGACGCGGTGGAGCCCTATATGCCGGCGGAGAAGCCCCGCTACCTCATGGGGGTGGGTACCCCCTCCAACATCATCGAGGGCGTGGCCCGGGGCGTGGACTTCTTCGACTGCGTGATGCCCGCCCGCAATGCCCGCCACGCCAAGCTCTTCACCTGGTCGGGGGCGCTGAATATCCGCAATGAGAAGTACAAGCTGGACGAGCGGCCCATCGACCCGGACTGCGACTGCCCGGTGTGCCGCTCCTTCTCCCGGGCCTATCTGCGCCACCTCTTTGCAGCGGAGGAGATGCTGGCCATGCGTCTGGCGGTGCTTCACAACCTCTATTTCTACAACAAACTGGCCGAACGTATCCGCCAGGCGCTGGACGCGGGCCAATTCGCGGCATTCCGGGCGGAGTATTCCGAGAAATTGGCCGGGCGGCTGTGAAGTTTCTGTGAATGAGGCGAAAAGGGCTTGTCAAAATCTGCTTTTCGCTTTATAATGTCCTATTGGTGACGTTTTAACGTCAAAGTATGAATCGGAGGGGATTATTTTGCTGACACAGACTGCTGGCGTTCTGCTGACAAATTCAGGGACGAATGGTAGTGCAAGCTTATTGAGCATGCTTCTGCCGTTCGTGATCCTGATCGCGGTCTTCTATTTCCTGCTCATCCGGCCGGAGAACAAGAAGAAAAAGGCGGCGGCTAAGATGCGCTCTGAGCTGGCGGTGGGCGATGAGATCACCACCATCGGCGGTATGACCGGCACCGTGTGCGCGGTGAAGGAGAACACCATCGTGTTCGAGACCGGCGCTGACCGCGTGCGCATCGAGATCACCAAGTGGGCCGTCTCCACCAAGAACGGCCAGAGCACTCAGGCTACCCGCTGAGCACTCACCATAGCATAAAGCTGACCCTCCCCGCATAGTCTTCCACCAAGGAAGAACGCGGGGAGGGTTTTACTATGGCTGGAAAACGGGAAAAGAAGCGGGAGGATCCCATGGCGGTATGGCTGAGCACCATGTGCCGCCTGCTCAAAGGCGGTGCTCTGGCGGCGGCAACGGCGGCACTGGGATTGCTGGTGTGCGCACTGCTGGTGTCCGGCGGCGTGGTAGGGGAGAAGCTGATGGGCCGGGGCGTGCTGGCCATCTGTGTGGTGAGCAGCCTGGCCGGCGGTCTGTTGACGGTGCGTCGCCTGGAGCGGGGCACACTGCTGGCTGGCCTGGGGGTGGGAGTCATCCTGTTCTTGCTGCTGCTGACGGCGGGATTTCTCCTCTATGAGGAGGCGTCCTTGTCCAATGGCGGGGTGCCTATTCTGGTTGCATGCTGCTGCGGCGGGGCCATTGCCGGAGTGCTGGGAGGACGGCCCAGGAAAAAACGGAAAAGATAGATTGAAATGTGATTCAAGGTATGGTATAATGTCTTCAAACCTATAAGATTTAGGAGGAGATTCCAATGAAACACATTCAGACTCTCAATGGCGCTACTCTGAAGGCCAGCGCTGCCAAGGGCGGCTGCGGCGAGTGCCAGACCTCTTGCCAGTCCGCCTGCAAGACTTCCTGCACTGTGGCCAACCAGAAGTGCGAGAACCAGTAATATAAAAAGCGGCCTGAAAGGGGCAGGCGTTTGGCCTGCCCCTTTTTATGCCCTGAACCCCGTGAGGAGGGGAGGGGCGGCCATAGAAAGGATTTTGGATCATGGTACATACCTTTACCGCCCTGGGCCAATACCTGGCGGCGGATGTAAACAGCGGCGCGGTCCATGTGCTGGACCGTATGGGCTACGACCTGCTCTCCAAGGTAGAGGGGGCCATGGGGGAGAAGTGTCCCCAGGAGCTGAAGGATCAGCTGTCCCAGTATGACCCTCAGGAGCTGGACGAGCTGTGGGAGGAACTGCGCGGCCTGCAGGAGCAGGGGCTGCTGTTCTCCAGCGACGACTACATTGACGCGGACAAGGCCATGGCGCTGCCCCGGCAGGCGGTGGTGAAGGCTCTGTGCCTGCATGTGTCCCACGACTGCAACCTGCGGTGTAAGTACTGCTTTGCCTCCACCGGCGACTTTGGTACCGGCCGGAAGGTCATGGACTTTGAGACCGCCAAGCGGGCCATTGACTGGGTGGTGGCCAAGTCCGGCAAGCGGCGCAACATCGAGGTGGACTTCTTCGGCGGCGAGCCTCTCATGGCCATGGACACCGTGAAGAAGACCGTAGAGTATGCCCGGTCTCTGGAGAAGGAGCACGACAAGGTGTTCCGCTTCACCATCACCACCAACGGCGTGCTCCTGAACGATGAGAATATCGAGTATATCAACCGGGAGATGTCCAACGTGGTTCTCTCTCTGGACGGCCGTCCCGAGGTCAACAATCATATGCGTCCCACCGTCAACGGGAAGGGGAGCTATGAGGTCATCGTGCCCAAGTTCCAGAAGCTGGTGGCCGGCCGAGGCACCAAGGACTACTACGCCCGCGGTACCTTTACCCGGGAGAACCTGGACTTTGGCGAGGATGTCAAGCACCTGGCCTCTCTGGGCTTCCGCAGCGTCTCGGTGGAGCCTGCCAGCGGTCCTCTGGACGATCCCTTCGCCATCAAGGAGGAGGATCTGCCTCAGGTGAAGGCGGAGTACGAGAAGCTGGCTGGGGAGCTCATGGGCCGTAAGGATGTGAACTTCTTCCACTTCAACGTGGATCTCAAGCAGGGTCCCTGCGTCATCAAGCGGCTGCGCGGCTGCGGCGCGGGCTGTGAATATGTTGCCATTACCCCCGACGGAGACATCTACCCCTGTCACCAGTTTGTGGGGAAGGAGGAGTACCGTATGGGCAACGTGTATGACGGCTCCTTCAACATGGAGATCTCTGGCAAGTTTGCCGACCAAAACATCTACACCCGTCCTGCCTGCCGGGAGTGCTGGGCCCGGTTCTACTGCAGCGGCGGTTGCTCCGCTTCCAACCTGTTGGTTAACGGTGACATAAGCCAGTCCAATGAAGTGGCCTGTGAAATGGAGTGCAAGCGTCTGGAGTGCGCCATTGCCATGAAGGCCATTGCTGCGGGCATGGGCGAAAATGGAAATACAAACGGTAATTATACTGATTGTAATCAGTGTGGCGACTGCCAATAAGCGGAAAAACCTTGTAATCACTTGTAATCACTTGTAATCACGAGCTTTTCAGCTCAAAAACGGAATAAATCCCCCAAAATTCCGGCGGAGGTGTACAAGCAAGACCCTCGCCGGAATATTTTAATTTCCGCAGTAGACATAACGCAGTTTACATAAAAATGTTGTGAAAACGACATTTTTTGAGAAAATGCGGAAAAACACTTGCGTGAACGCTTTGTGAGAGATATATTAAGAATAAGGAAAGAAATGGCCGCAAACGCGGAACGCGCAGTCTATTTTTTTTGGCCCGTTCATAGGTTGAAACCAGAGAGGTGACAGCCATGAAGCGACGGGACATGATCGTTGATTTTCCCCGGCCCCTGGTTCCCTTGGCCGCATTGAGCGCCTGTTTTCTTTTGGGCGGGGCTCTGGGCGCCGTTTTTGGGGGACTGATGAGTGAGACCAGCGCCCAGGAATTGGCCGACTATCTCAGCTCCTATTTCACCCTGGCCCGGGAGGGCGGCGTGACGGTGGAGTTCTGGCCGGTAGCCTGGGAGCAGTTTCGTCTGTTAATAGCAGTCATTTTGTTGGGCCTTACCGCTCTGGGTGCAGCAGGCATCCCGTTGCTGTTTGGTGTACGGGGGTTTTTGCTGGCGTTCTCTGTGGCAGGGCTGTGCCGGGTGTTTGGCGTTGCCGGGCTGGTGCCGGCGCTGTTCCTGTTTGGCCTGCCTGCGTTTTTCTGGGCGCCCATCCTGTTTCTGACGGGAGGGCAGTGCCTGAATGGTGCCTGGGTACTGCTGCGGCGGCTGATGTTGGAGAGCCGGGAACCGCTGCCCTTTACCCCCAATTATTGGGGGAGGCTGGGGCTGTGGGCTGCGGCGATGATGGTGTGTGTGATGCTGGAGTATCTGGCCGCGCCGGTGCTTTTAAGCGCGGCGGCCAAGCTTGTGTTGTAGTGTGTTGTTTGAGAATTGGAAGCGTTTGAGAGGGAGTTGTGCTTGTGTCTGAACTGCTGCACTTGTTTGAGGAGTATTTGACCACGGAAAAAAAGGCGTCCGCCAATACGGTGAGTTCCTATCTGCGGGACATGCACCAGTTTGAGGCGGCCATGACGGAGCAGGATCTGGAGCTGACCGAACTGGCGGTTCAGGATGTGGAGCTCTACGTGGACGGCCTGACCCGAAAGGGAAAGTCCGCCGCTACCGTCACCCGGTCGATTGCCTCCATCAAGTCCTTTTATAACTGCATGATCGCCTTGGGGATCATGGACCGCAACCCGGCCAAGGATGTGGTAGCTGCCAAGGTGGAGCGCAAGCTGCCCCAGATCCTCACCGGCAAGGAAGTGGAGCTGTTTCTGGAGCAGCCCGACTGTTCCGACCTGAAGGGCTTCCGGGACCGGGCTATGCTGGAGCTGCTCTATGCCACCGGGATCCGGGTCAGCGAGCTTATCGCCCTGGACCTGGACGACCTGAATCTGCCCGCCGGGGTGCTCCACTGCGAAAGTAAGGGACGGGAGCGCATCATCCCCTTGTACCATACCGCCATCCGGGCGCTCAGCGACTACATAACTCAGGTCCGGCCTCAGCTGGTGGAATCGCCGGAGGAGACCGCGCTGTTTGTCAACATGAGCGGCGAGCGGATGAGCCGTCAGGGCTTCTGGAAGCTCATCAAGCACTACCAGGAGAAGGCGGGGATCCAGAAGGACATTACTCCCCATACGCTGCGCCACTCCTTTGCCGCCCACCTGCTGGAGAACGGCGCGGATCTGCGCTCCATCCAGGAAATGCTGGGTCATGCGGATATCTCCTCCACTCAGATCTACTCCCGACTGGTCAGCCAGAAACTCAAGGACGTGTACCACAAGGCACACCCCAGAGCGTAACCAAACACAGACAGCAACCCCCGGCTTTGAAAAAAGCCGGGGGTTTTCTCTTGACAAGTTCACTCTACAAGCGTAGAATACAATTAGATTCTACAAATGTAGAAAGGAGGCGTAACCATGGATACCACGCGCAGATTGCCCGATGGGGAGCTGGCGGTGATGCAGGCCCTGTGGGACCTGGAGCCGCCGGTAACCAGCGGGGAGCTCCAGCAGCAGCTGAAGGAGAGCCACCCCATGGCGCTGACTACTCTGCTTACGGTGCTCACCCGGCTTGCAGACAAGGAGTTTGTGAAGATCGAGAAGGAGGGCCGCAGCAGCCGGTACTTCCCGCTCATCACGCGGGAAAGCTACCTGGCGGGCCAGAGCCGGCGGTTTTTGGACCAGGTGTGCGGGGGCAGCCTGTCTGCTTTCGCGGCGGCTCTGTGTGACAGCGGCCTGACCCGGGAGGAGCTGGACGAGCTGCGGGACCTGCTGGAGAGGGGGACGCTATGAGCGACCGCATGTGGATTGTGCTGATGGCTCTGTGTATTGGCGTAGTTACTGGCCTGGATGTACTTGCCTATGCGCGAAAGGGAGTGCGGCGGGACTGGGTTCGGGACACCCCCAGAAACGGGGGATGGAATCTCCCAATGATCATTGTATTCTTGCTGTCTTTGTCTTTGTTTACGGGACTGGCGGGAGATTGGAGCGCTTCGTTTCGTGTATTTGGTTGGCTGTCAGTGATATTCCTTCAAATCAGCTTATATTTTCTCCTGCTGGCCCTGACTCTGCCTCTGCTGCGCCGGTATTTCCGGGCAGAGACCTGCGCCATACTGTGGATCGTGCCCAATTACCTTTATATGGGAGCATTTAATCAGGCACTCCTTGCGCACCCCCGATGGATCATTCCCTTGCCGATCAAGTTTATCCAGGGAGTGGCCCTGATTTGGCTGGTGGGCGTGGTTGGTGTGCTGGGATGGAAGATCCTGTCCCATCTGCGTTTCCGCCGGTGGCTGCTCCAAGGGGCAGAGAAGGTCACCGATCCGGAGGTGCTGGCCGCATGGCAAGGAGAATTGCTTCAGGTGGGGGAGAAGGAGTCGGAGTATATTCTGGTGACCTCCCCCCAGGTAACCACGCCTATGACCATCGGCCTGTTTTCCAAAAGTGTGCGGGTGGTACTGCCCCGGCGGCACTATACCCCGGAGGAGCTGAAGCTCATTTTCCGCCACGAACTGGTGCATATTGGACGCAGGGATGCCTGGAGCAAATTCTTTCTGGTGTTCTGCACCGCTCTGTGCTGGTTTAACCCCCTTATGTGGCTGGCCATGAAGAAAAGCTCGGAGGATTTGGAGCTTAGCTGTGACGAGGCGGTGGTGGTATCTCTGAATGAGGGAGAGCGGCGGCGGTACGCCGATCTCATCCTGCGCACGGCGGGAGACGGGCGGGGCTTTACCACCTGCTTGTCGGCTTCGGCCTCTGCCTTGCGTTACCGGCTGAAAAATATTGTCCGCCCGGCCCGAAAGCATGTCGGCGCCCTGTTTGTGGGGGTTGTAGCGTCTCTGCTGTTTCTCACCTGCGGCCAGGTGGGTCTTGCCTACGGTATGGGCACAGGGGAAGCATACATTTATCAGAACGAGGCCGAGAGCATCTCTTTGGCCAAAGTGACGTAAACCAAAGAAGAAGCACGCAAGGTGATCCAATGCCGGGACGAGGAGGCGCTGACAGACTATTTATCTTCCCTGACCCTGTATCAGGCAGTGGGAACCTATGACTGTGACAGCGAGGAGGAGCAGCTCTCCCTGACCTACAATACCTCCCAGGGCACCCTGGGCGTGATTTTGTGGGAGAACTATGTAAGAGTGATGCCGTCCTGGGAAAAGGACCTGAAGGAACAGGATTATTACGTGTCCGGCGGACTGGACTGGGAGAAGCTGGACGGGCTGTTTAACTGGTAGCAAGGCGGGATTGCCAACGGCTGAAGGAGACCGGTTATGAATCTCACATACCGCTTGGAGAAGGGGGCGCTGTGAATATGTTGCGCATTATGATTGCGTTCATCTTGGGCGGGACCTTTGCCTGGATGACCTTTTTCCGTTCGGAGGAGGCCGAAGATCCGGAGGGAAAAGGACCGCGGTATCGGCCCTACCTGGAGGGGTGGCTGCTGCCTAGCTATGCGGCAGTCATGCTGATGGCAGTCCTGTTTTTCCCCGGCTGGCCTGAACTGGCGAAGAGGGCGGCCGCCTGCATGATCATGATGTTTCTCCACATCATCCTGTATTTTGTGCTCCTGCTGCTGGCCCAGCCCTTCCTGCGCCGCCACCTTCGGGCAGGGAGCTGCGCTCTGCTGTGGCTCACGCCCAACTATCTCTACCTGGCCATGAGCTCCGGCATGGTGGTTCCGCCCCGGTGGGTGATCTCCCTGCCCCAGGGGTTGGTGGAAAAACTGGCCGGGGTATGGCTGGCGGGAGCACTGGTGGTGCTGGGCTGGAAGATTTTCTCCCATCTCCGGTTCCGCCGGTGGCTGCTCCGGGGGGCGGAGGAGGTGTCTGACCCGGCGGTGCTGGCGGTGTGGCAGGCGGAAGTAGACCGGGCGCGGGAGAAAAAGCCCAAGTTTCGCCTGGTGACCTCACCTCAGGCCTCCACGCCCATTACTATCGGCCTGTTTTCCAAAAGCGTGCGGGTGGTGCTGCCCCAACGGCACTACACACCAGAGGAACTGAAGCTCATCTTCCGCCACGAACTGGTGCATATTGGCCGGGAGGATGCCTGGAACAAATTCTTTGTGGCCTTTTGCATCGCCATGTGTTGGTTCAACCCCCTCATGTGGCTGGCCATGGGGCGAAGCTCGGAAGACCTGGAACTCAGCTGCGACGAGACGGTGCTGAGCAGTCTGGGAGAGGGGGAGCGGCGGCAGTACGCCGACCTCATCCTGCGCACGGCGGGGGACGGCCGGGGCTTTACCACCTGTCTGTCCGCGTCAGCCACGGCCCTGCGTTACCGGCTCAAGAGCATTGTCAAGCCGGGCAAAAAGATCTCTGGCGCTCTGCTGGTGGGAGTGGCCTTTATCCTGCTGTTTGTCTCCTTTGGGCAGATCAGCTTGGCCTACGAGGCGGGCACAGGGGAGAGCGCCATCTATCGTGGGATGGTTCAGGAGGTTTCCCTGCGGCAGATCCGGCGGGATGAGAACGGCAGGTTCCGGGAGGAACTGGAGTGCCGGGATGAGGGGGCCCTGACCGACTACCTGACCTCTCTGCCTCTGTCGGAAATAGTGGATGGCGGCGACGATTTCTATGGGCAAACGGGGGAGCAGATCGTCCTGCTGTACGATGCCCCGGAGGATATCCTGTCCGTGATACTGTGGGACGACTACATCAAGGTGGTGCCCTTCTGGGAGAACCGTGCGTACTATTACCATGTGTCCGGCGGGCTGGACTGGGGAAAGCTGGACCAGCTGCTGGAAGAGACAGCTTAAACCGGTGTGCATCCGGAATTCAAAAGAAGACCACCCGCTGGGCGGGTGGTCTTCTGGTATATAATAAACATCCGGCCGTCTCGATAAGACGGCCGGATGCGTTTTTATAGCGCGGCGCTGGGCAAGTGCTCCACAAAGCCCTGAAGCTGAGCCTGGGAGGTCAGCTGGGACAGCTGATCCAGGATAGCCTGGCGCTGTTGGGGAGTGCAGCTGTTGTAGAAGCGGGAAGACTGGGGGTACTGCTGTAGCAGAGCCCCAAAGGTCTCCAGCTGATGGTTTGCTTGATCCATGGTATCACCTCGGCCTTAGTATGCCGGGAAAGAGAAAATTCTATCCACTCTTGGGCAGGTTACGGAATTACCAGCATCATGCCGGCCAGATTGCCGTCCGTATCTTTCAAAGGTGGGTAATCCAAAGACCAATGATCCAGTACATTGACCGGCGCGGTAAGCACGCCGTCCTCCAGGGAGATATACTGGGGATAAACTTTATAGTCCGAGTCTGGGGAAATTGGGTCTGAGCGAACTTCATAGTTTAGCTCCACCGTCTCGCCGTTTACCTGGTAGCAGCTCTCTCCCACCGTCATGGTGAGAGTGACTCCGCGGTAGGTAGCGGTGGCAGTTTGCGTAGATTCGTCCCATCGATAGTCCGCCCCCAGCTTTTGGCACAGCTCTTCCACCGGGAAGCGGAAGAAATGGTTTTCCCCCGGAATGATCTCAGTACAGGTGAAGGGATAGAGATTTTCGGGTACATCGGCAGGGGAGGGGGCAGAGCCGTCCAGGGGAAACTCCACATCGCCCAAGATGATGGAAGCCACTTGGTCCAGGTCCACCGGGGTGTCGGTCTGGTAATGCACTCGGTACAATGGATCGGCAAGGTCCTTGATGCGGCTGGCATGGTCCAAAAAGGTATAGCCCAGTTGCATCCGAGTCAAGATTTGTCCATCCTTCATGCGGAAGAAGATTGCGGCAGGATTATCGGCATCTCGCTGCTCATCCCAGTAGGTCCCTACATAGGCGATACTAGTGGGTGAGAGCTCCAGGGACTGGACAAATACCGTCGGCCCACCCGGATATTCCGGCTGTACATCACGGTCAATGGTGAGCTGGATGGTCTCCATGGCTGTGTCCGTGGGGATCTCGACCGCGTATTCTTTGCCCATAAAGCCCAACCAGAAAAGAACCGGGCCGGTGCCCATCTTGTGGTCGGCATCCATGAGGGAGATCTTCACCTGCCAGGAACGGCTGGTGTCCGATGGGGCGGTGAGTCCCTGGTATTGGATACCGGAAACATGGGTTCCACTGTCCGCAAAGGCTGCCCAGAAGGTGTCCGGACCGGCGGAGCCATTGGCCATCAAAGAATCCACCATCTCCTGTCCCCAAACCTCACGGTGGCTCTCGGCAATGACTTTGTTGCTTTTCAGGTCCTCAACGGCCTGGTTGTTCAGGCCTTCCACGGTGATGACCGCATAGAGGGTTTGGCTGTCGCAGACAGTGCTGTCTACCGTTAGCCGGTAGTCATGGTTTTCCGCGCTGCCTATGGCGGTCTGGACATAGGGCTCCACCTGGCTGGTGTCGCCGTGGAAGAATGCCTCCAGTACGCCGGAGCGGTAGGCCACAGCAAAGGCACTTCCGGTCATGAGTACCGCCGCGGCGGCCAGTGCGGCCCCAATCCGCCAGTTCCGCTTTTTCGGCTGCTTTGCCCGGGATTCCAGGGCCGTTAAAATCCGCTGCTCTGCCTGAGGGGGGAGATGGAGCTGATCCATGGCCCGATTATAGTCCTGTTTCATAGTATCCCTCCTGTTCCAAGGTTGCCTTCAGGTTCTTCCTGGCCCGATGCAGACGGGTGGTCACTGCGCTCTGGCTGGTGTGCAGCATCTGGCCGATTTCTTCGGTGGAGAACCCCTCGTAATAAAAAAGATAGAGTACCGCCCGGTCTGTGGGCCTCTGCTTCATCACATGGGTCAGCAGAGGGGTATATTCCGGTGCGGCTACCGCCAACGCCTCATCCAGGGAGACGGTGGAACGCCGGCAAAGCCTGCGGTACAGGCTGCGGCATTCGTTGGCCGTCACCTGGAGCAGCCAGGCCCGCTCCTTTCCCGGCACCAGCTCCGGCTGTTTTTCCATCAGCTTGAGAAATACCGTCTGAGTTACGTCCTCCGCATCCGCAGCGGAACCGGTCAAGGACAGGGCCAGCCGGTAGACGGCATCTTTATATTGATGGAACAGCCGCAGAATCTCTTCCATGTTCTGCGCTCCTTTCCTCGTTTTGAGATCTCACTTATATAACGCGCCGGCGGGCCGGTTTGTCACAGGAAGGAAGATGATTTTCTGATGTTCATTATACTGCGCGGAACGAGACGTGGAAATCCCGACAGCAGAAACGCGGGGAAATAGAGCTTGACCGCCGGCACAGACCTTGGCATACTATACTCGTTGAAAAAACAGCCCGGCGGAAGGACCGGGCGTGGTATAACAGGGTGTGCCCACTGGGGACACCGGGGAGGCAGAACGATGAATGGATATGTTGCAGCGGGAGCCGTATTGCTGATTTTGCTGGCGGCAGCTCTGCTGAGCCGATGGCGCACCGAGTGTACCATCAAGCGGCTGGATGAGATGCTCACCGACGCCATGGAGGGACGGTTCTCTGAGACCAACTTTGACGAGAGCCGTCTGTCCGCGCTGGAGTGCCGTCTTGGGCGGTATCTGGCGGCCAGTGACCTGTCAGCCAGGAATTTGCAGGAACAGAAAGATCAGATCAGTGCTCTGATCTCCGATATTTCCCACCAGACCAAAACTCCGGTAGCCAACTTGCAACTGTATGCTCAGCTGCTGGAGGAGCAGCCCCTCACCCCGCAGGGAAAGGACTGCGCCAAGGCGGCCATCTCGGTCCAGGCAGAGAAGCTCCAGAACCTGATCGAGGCGCTGGTAAAGGCGTCCCGACTGGAGACGGGCATCCTGGTACTCCACCCCCAAAACGATGAACTGGGGCCGGTGGTTGCCCGGGCGGCGGCCCAGTATGCCCCCAAGGCTTGGGACAAGGAAGTTTCCCTTACCGTGGTTCAGGGGGAGGGCCAGGCGGTTTTTGACGCGAAGTGGACGGAGGAGGCTCTGTGCAACCTGTTGGACAACGCCGTCAAGTACACCCCGTCCGGCGGCTCCATACGGGTGGAGGTTCAGAACTACGAGCTCTTTTCCGCGATCCAGGTCTCAGATACCGGTCCCGGCATCCCGGAACAGGAACAGGCTGAAATCTTTGGCCGTTTCTGCCGTGCCTCCGGGGCGTATCAGCAGGATGGGGTGGGCATCGGGCTCTACCTGACCCGGCAGATCGCCCAGCACCAGGGCGGCTATGTAAAGGTGGAGAGCGTTCTGGGAAAGGGAAGCACGTTCTCGCTGTACCTGCCCCGGGAAAAGCCGAAGAAAAAGAGTGTCGGAGCGCTGAAACAGGGATAAAAGGAAGAAGCGTTCTCTCTGCACAGGCAGAGAGGACGCTCCTTCTATATTTGTGCTGTGTTTATTGATCCAAAACGGAGAGTTTCAGAACATCCGGACGGGCATAGTGGCCGCAGGGGTCAAATTCCATCCGGCTCATAGGCACTGCGGACATATCCAGCTGGGCCAGGATGATCTCCTCCTTATCCCACACAGGCTGGGTCACATAGTGGCCATAGGGGTCAACGACACAGCTTCCGCCGCGGCAAACCACTTCATCCAGGACGTCGATATGCTCCAGAGGAGAGAGATTTTTGGGGTACATGTCCCGGGTGAAGTACATGTTGCAGTTGATAAAGTAGCATCGTCCCTCCAACGCAATATGGCGGATGGTGCTCTGCCACTCTTCGTTATCATTGGTATTGGGGGAGATGTAAAGGGTCACGCCCTTTTGGTACAAAGCCACACGGGCCAGCGGCATGTAGCTCTCCCAACAGATCATGCTTCCGATGGGACCCCAGGGCGAGTCGGTAACAGGGAAGAAATTCCGGTCGGCATCGCCCCACACGACCCGCTCCGCGCCGGTTGGCTTCAATTTGCGGTGTACGGCATCCAGCCGTCCGTCCGGAGTAAAGACGAGATTGGTGTTGTAGAGCGTTCCGGTCACCCCATCCCGCTCAGAAACGCCGATGCTCACGTAGACGCCGTGCTGTTTGGCGGCCTGAGCGATTCGGTCGGTCTCTTCCCCGGGGACAACAATGGAATTGTCGTAGTAAGCCTTCCAGTCCTGTCTGCCTGCTTCCTCCCGGTGGCCCACAGTAAAGCCGTAGGTCATCCCATAGGGGTAACCGGGGATGAAAAGCTCCGGGAATACGATGAGCTCAGCTCCCATTTCAGCGGCCTTTGCGATCAGATCCAAGGCTTTTTCCACGCAGGACTGCCGCTGAAACATAACAGGCGCAGCCTGAACCACGGCAAGTTTACAGGTCTCTTTCAAATCTTTCATGCGGTTGCTCCTTTCAAGTCGCTTCAGGGACAGCTTAAGTCGGTTTCCCCGGTCATCAGGTGTAAGATCACCCGGTCCGTGTCACGCATACCTTCCCGTGCCACATAGCCAAAGTTTTGAATGGTGGCCTCGGGAGAGGCGTCCACCAAGCCCTCCCCGGCGGGGAAGCGGTAACCCTGATGCACCAGATCCAGAGACAGCCACGCGCTTTGCAGTCCTGCGGCAATTTTGGCCGCACAGCTGGCCTTGGCCCCATCGCAGAGAATGCCGCCTGTAATGGCCAGCGTGTTGGTGAGGCACCAAGCGACCTCTTATTCCGAGCACCCCTGGAGCCAGGCAATGGCTGCTCCCGCCGCACTGGCCGCGCTGATGGCGCCGCAGTAGGCAGAGAGCTTGCCAATGTATTTCTTTTGGTGAATAGCCAGAAGGTTGCTTACGGCCAGGGCACGGAAGAGCTGCTCCTCGCTGCAATTCTGGCTGCGTACATAGGCGATCACAGGGACAGAGACGGTGATGCCCTGGTTGCCGCTGCCGGAGTTGATGACCACCGGCAGGGCACAGCCGTTCATGCGGGCGTCCGAGCCTGCCGCTGCAGCGGCACAGCAAGAGATGCGCCAGTCCGAGGCGTTTTTGGACTGATGCAGGGTGCGTCCCACACTGGCGCCGTACGGTCGGGAAAGGCCCTCTTGGGCAATGGCCCAGTTGCAGTCGCACTGCTGCTGCAGCAGCTGCTTCAAATAGGGGAGGGACTCTGTCTCAGCATACTCCAAAATACTGTGGACGTCCAGATACTGCTGTGCCAGGGCGCTGGTATCCTGCTGAGGGTCGGGTTCCTTTTTATAGAGGACCTGGCCGTTTTTCTCTTTTTTTACCAGGTTGGTGTGGGAATCCTGAATTGCGACCACGGCGGTATCCGGACCGGCAGAAGCGGTGATCTCAATGTAGAGATTGGGTACGCCTTCGGCAAGAAAGTATTGACACATCCCCTGGCGGCGCAGTTCCATAGCCTGCTCCAGTTCGCTGGGGCCGATCACACTGAGTACCTCCAGCTCCAGGTCGCTCCGGCCGCTGACCGCACCCAGAATGGCGGCAGTATCAATGCCTTTTTCACCGCCGGAATTGGGGACGGTGGCCCCCTTTACATTTTTTATAATGTTTCCGCTGCACCGCACCGTAAGCTGCTGGGGAAAGACGCCAAGCAATTCCCGGGCAAGGGCTGCGGTGTAGGCCACGGCAATGGGCTCGGTGCAGCCCATGGCCGGGCGCAGCTCATCTTCTAAAATTTTGCGGATAGCCTGAACTTGGATCGGTTCCATAATGCTCTCCTTTAAGCTGGTGTGTAAAATGGGAATAAAAATGCCCCGCTCATGCTGACGCGGGGCATGAAAATCAGAGATCACTCCTGATACAGAGGCAGGTAGGTATCGGTCAAATCCTGCAGACCCATGTCGTTCATCAGCTGTTTGATGCTGTACATGGAATCAACGTATCCAAGGGTGGAGCCCGTTTCGTGGATGGTGCGGAAGAGATTGCAGTAGGCCTGGGCCGCCGCTGTGACCGAGGCAACGGGATAAAGGCCAATGCGGTAGTTCAGCGCCTTGATCTGCTCAAGGGGAATTTTGGCACAGGCACCCTTCTCGTTCATATTGATCAGCAGAGGAATCTTAGCCTGAGCCGCCACCTGCTGGGCCTCCTCGTAAGACTTCAGACCGTCCACATAGGCGTAATCGGCGCCCAGCTCCGCGGCCCGGTTGATACGCCAGATGGCCTTGTCCAGATCATCGGTGATATTGGCGATGGTGCGGAACAGGATCACAAATTCGGGGGAGACTGCCTTGCGGATGGCGATAAGTTTGGGCTCCACATAGCGCCACTCATTGCACTCCTTGGAGGTGCAGGGGATGCTTTGGGGAAGCACCTGATCGTCCACCTGGATGCCTGCCACGCCGATGGTTTCAAAGGCGCGGGCGGTGTCAGCGGCGTGGATGGCGTTGCCAAAGCCGTTGTCGCCGTCAGAGAGAATGGGAATATTGACCGAATCTACGATGCGGCGCAGGGTATGAACTGCCTCGGTCAGATTGAAAAATCCAATGTCCGGCTTGCCCAGAGTGGCCATGGAAAATGCGCCGCCGGAGAAGAAAGCGGCCTGAAAACCTGCGTTTTCCGCCATTTTTGCGCTCAGACAGTCGTAAATGCCCGGCATCATCAGGTAGCTCTGCTGCTGCAAAGCCTGGCGAAGCTTCTGTGCATTTTGGTTCATGATAGACTACCTCCTTTGATAGCGTAGGGTTGGTTGAACTGAGAAAAGGTTTGATCAGAATACGAAGTACATCAGGTAGATCATCAGCAGACCCAGTACATAGAAGATCACGGTGAAGGGCAGGCCGACCTTGACATAGTCCTTGAAGTCGTATCCGCCGGTCTCCCATACCAGCAGGTTGGGGCCGGTGCCGAAGGGGGTGCAGAAGGCGGCGGAGGTGCCAAGAGCCACACACATAACCAGGGCATGGGGATCTACATTACAGGTCTGGCCGATGAGAATGGCGATGGGGGTGAGGATTGCGGTGAGGGAGGTGCCCATCATAAACTGGGTGCCTACCACAGCCAAGGCAAAGGTGAAGGCCAGCACAGCGATGGGAGGAAGGTTGGAGAGGTTGGAAGACAGGGAGGAGATAATGTACTCCGCAGCGCCGGAGGAGGACATGGCAGTGCTCAGGGGGAAGATGCCGGCAACCAGGAACAGAGTGGATACGCTGAACTGCTTGACAGCGTCCTCTACACTGATGCAGCCGGTCAACACCACCAGAATGGCACCCACGGCAGCGGCCAGGTGCATTGCCAGCAGGCCGGAGGCCATGCAGTAGACAATGAAGAGGAACACCAAGGCAACAATGATCATTTTGGCAGGCTTGCGGTCAGCCAGGGCCACGTCCTTTTCCGTAGGAATGTCCCGCTCGGGCAGGAGCTTAATACCGAAGAAATACATGTACAGGAAACCGGCAATGGCGATAGGCAGACCCAGCGGGGTAAACTCGAAGAAGGTGAAGCCTTCCATACCGGCCTTCTCCAGGAAGCCCTGTGCCACCACGTGGTTGCCCGCGCCGATGAGGGTGAGAGTGCCGCCTACCGAGGCAAAGAAAGCCAGCGCCATATAGATGCGGGAGAGCTTCACGCCGGCCTTGCGGCCCATAGCGCCGGAGATGGGGATCAGGCAGCCGGTGGTTCCGGTGTCGTTGAGAAAGGAGGACAGCAGCACGGCCACAAAGGAGGTACCAAGAATTACACCCTTTTCATTTTTACCGATGAGGCCGATGATTTTTTCACCGATAAAGTCGGCCAGACCCGGTTTTAAAGATGGCGCCGCCTACTACCAGCAGGCTCATGAAGAAGATAACGGTGGTATTTGCGAAGTCACTGAAGGCAGTGGAGGCATCCAGCACGCCGGTGAGGGCCAGAACGGTGGGGATACATGCGCCGATGACAATGGGGTGAATGGGTTTCCAAATCAGAAGTACGATGACAGCGACAAAAACAACTAACGTAATGATTGCTTGGGTTGACATGGTATTCTCTCCTCTCAATTGCACAAATGTTGTGGGGTGTCGGTCAATTCAAGTAATCCATGGCCGCACGGCAGAAAAGTGCGGCGCCGGTGGTGATCGCCTCCTCATCAAAGATTATGTGGGCATTGTGCAGGGGCAGACGGCTCTGATCGGATTGGTTTGCCGTGCCGATCCGGAACATTGCGCCGGGAGCCAGGGTAAGGTAGCGTGCAAAATCTTCCGAGCCCATGGAAGGACGGGGAAGAAACGCGACCCGCTTTTCGCCAAGCTGTGCCTTGGCTGCCCGTTCCAAGATAGAGACTGCCTGGGCATCGCAGTCCAGGGCAGGCATGCCGTGTACATAATCTACCTCACATTCTGCACCCATTGCCTGGGCGCAGCTATGGCAGATGGTACGGATCCGCTCTTCTACCAAGGGCTGCATATGACCGTTTGCAATGCGAACTGTGCCGCCCATTTGGACCTCATCGGGAATGACGTTGTTTACTGTACCAGCTGACAGGGTGCCGATGGTGATGACCACCGACTCCAGGGGATCGATGGAGCGGGATACAATGGATTGAAGCTGCGTAATGATGTAGGCTGCGGTGACGACAGGGTCGATACTCTTGTGTGGATGCGCCCCGTGACCTCCCTTTCCTTTGACGCGGATATGCAGGGTATCAGAAGCGGCCATAAAGCTGCCCACGCGCAATCCCACAGAGCCGGCGGGGAGATCGGGCCAGCAGTGGGCGCCCAGAACCAGATCAGGGGGATAGCGCTCCAGCAATCCGGAATCGATCACCGCTTTGGAGCCCTGACCAGTTTCCTCGGCAGGCTGAAAGAGCAGGATCACTCTGCCGCGCCGGGGCTGCTCCAGGGTGGAGAGGATGCGTGCGCACAGGAGAAGGGCAGAGGTATGGATATCATGTCCACAGCTGTGGCACACTCCGGAATGTTGTGAGGCAAAGGGCAGAGCCGATTTTTCCTCCATGGGCAGAGCGTCGATGTCCGCGCGGAGGAGAAGGGTTTTTCCCGGTTCCTTTCCCTCCAGAATAGCTGCGGCACCGGTGGGAAGAGAATAGTCCTCCATGCAGCGTATGCCGTATTGTTCCAGTGTCTCCCGGATTACCCGGGTTGTGTTTGTTTCCTGCATGGACAGCTCAGGCGACTGATGCAGTTTTCTGCGAAGAGAAATGGCATCGCCTTTATAGCGGTCAAGCAGATCCTGAATCGGTTGGTTCAAGCAGATTACCCACCTTTCCTGTTTTGCAGAGAGGAAGCTTCCTGCCAAATCAGAAGTCCCCTTTGCAAGAATGGAGCTGTTTTGCTATAATACACAAAATAAGAAGTTCGTGATTCAATAGTAACATGCACTCCGACCAGGAGGGAAATGAAAAAAGCGTGCATCGTAACACGTTTTTTGCATAGCATACGGAAAGATTGGAAGCTATCTTATGGATATTGAAAACATCAAATGTTTCATCAGTCTGGCGGAATGCCTGAATTTTACCAAGGCAGCGGAAAAGGAGCATACCACCCAGACGTCAATGAGCCGAAAGATCAACAGTCTGGAAAGTGAGCTCCATGTCACTTTGTTTCACCGGGACCGGCGCAGTGTAAAGCTGACCAGCGCGGGTACGGAATTTTATACCCAGGCCAAGAAACTGATTGAGTTATATGATCAGTCCGTTCAGACCGTGCAGAACATTCACTGCGGGTTGATCCGGGAACTGAAGATCGGTTTGGGCCTTTATGAGGATGCGTTGATCCAGTCGTATATTGACTCCTACATGGCACAAAATCCTTCTGTACGTGTGAGCTGCCTTCAGTTTCGCTATCATCAGCTGCTGGAACAGTTTCAGGAGAATATGCTTGATATTATCCTGACAAGTGATCAGTTCCTCAATGAATTGCCTCCCGGACAGGCGGAACAGTATCTCATCCATGATGCTCCGTGGATGATCGCCTTGAGCTGCCGCAATCCACTGTGTGAGCAGGAGCGGATTTCCCGGCAGCAGATGAGCGATCAGAACCTGGTCACCATGTATGAGGGCAGCATTTCTCAACTTTTTGACTACTACTGCCGCAACCTGCCGGTGCGTGGTTTTGTTCATGTCAATACGCTGAACACCAAGATCATGCTGGTGCGGGCCAATGTGGGCATTGCGCTGCTGCCCTCGTTTGTCCCTCTGCAGCAGTATCCGGGGGTTTGTTTTCGCCCTCTGGAGGAGGACTATACGCCGCGCAAATTTTATATTCTTTGTAAAAAGGACAATCCAAGCCAGGCGGTACATGATTTCGTGCGAAATTGTGCGAAAAGCCTGTACCCGCATGGCAACGGCTAAGAGAAAAGGAGCGATACTTATTCAAGCTTATATTCGAAACATGACAGGAGAGCAGTATCTGGCGGCCATTGCCAGAGAGCCGTCGGTTATCATTCCCACAGGGTCCTGTGAGATTTATGGCCCCCATCTTCCTATGGGCACGGATCTGCTGGCTGCTCAGGGGATTGCAGAACGCATTGCCCAACGTACCGGGTTTCTGATTGCGCCTGCCATAGAAATGGGGGAGTCCAGCGCCTTGAGTGCCTTCCCCTGCACCTTTGCCATGCCCCGCCATATTCTGGAGGATTACCTGGATTTTCTGGTGGGAAAACTGGTGTCCGACGGGGTCAAGCGCATCGTATTTCTCACCGGCCATGCCGGCAATGTAGACACGGTAAGCTATATTGCAAAGAAGTATCTGCATACCCATGGGCTTCAGTCATGCCAGATCGACTGGTGGCGTTTTGCACGCACACACAGCGATGGTATCCTCACCAACACGGGCAGCATGGCCCATGGACATGCCAGCGAGTGCGGCACCAGTGTCATGCTCCATCTCTATCCTGATTTGGTGGATCGCCGGAGTGCCCTTCCAGTCACGGTACCTACCGATGATGCCTTTCCCGATGTGATCCAGTACGCACCATTCTCTGCCAGAACAGAGAATGGGTGTATTGGCGCGGCGGCAGATGCCAGTGCGGAGAAGGGAGCGCAGTTGGTGGAGGTATGTGTGGAGCGGATCCTTGCCTATCTGGAGACTGTGTGGGACATTACTGTGGCCCCGGGAGACTAAAATATCTGTGTCATTATAACAATTGGCGGAGCAAGGAATTTTCCTTGCTCCGCCAATTACTACATAGGAATCAAGAATCTGCTTATGAAATTATCGGGAATCGGGAAGGGAAGAAAGACTCATTTGATGAAGGCTCCCGGCAAACACCTGGATTCCGGTTCCCTGCAAAGCGCGGGCAAACTGCTCTGCCTGTGCCCAGTCCGACCGGGATTCCACCTGGTTCAAAAACACCTGGCGGGCCAGACCTTCCCGGGCGATGGCAAGGGCGGCCAGCTCTGGGGTGACCAGGTCCTGGAGCTGCGCTCCGGTGAGGGTACAAAAGCGCTCCGGGCGGTGGACCGCCTGGGAGATAGGGGCGCCGAATCCTGAGGCGCCCGCCACCAGAATGGTGTGGCTGCTCTCCGGGGGGACCACCGGCTCGTAAGAGGCATGGGCCTTCAAGGGAAGATGCTTGGAGCCGTCCGCCTCCACCAGCACCCAGGGGGCCCAACCCGTGGTGCTGGCCCTGCACGCTCTGGCAGAGCTGAAAGAAGGAGAAAACCTGGAGGTATGGGTGGACAACGACGCGGCGGTGGAGAACCTGAAGCGCATGGCCGCCCAGAAGGGCCGTGCCGCCTCTGTGCAGAAGGAGTCTGATTTCTGGCGGGTGCAGATCGGCGAGGGAGCCCAGGACGCTCCTAAGAGCGCCCCGCAGCCCAGCTGCGGCTGCACCGTCATGGGTGCGGACGCTGTGGTGGCCATCGGCAGTGACACCATGGGCAGGGGCAGTGAGGAGCTGGGCCACGCCTTGGTTAAAAGTTTCCTGTATGCGTTGGCTCAGCTGGAGACGCCGCCCCGTACCATGCTGTTTTTCAATGGGGGAGCCAAATGGACGGTGGAGGGAAGTCCCTCTCTGGAGGACCTGCGGGAGCTGGAGAGCCGGGGCACCGAGATCCTCACCTGCGGCACCTGCCTGGACTACTATGGACTGAAAGAGAAGCTGGCGGTGGGAAGCGTCACCAATATGTACCGCATCGCCGAGATCCTCACCCAGGCCGACCGCCTGGTAAACCTGTGATCTACCTCAACAACGCCGCCACCACCCTACAAAAGCCCCCCTGCGTCGTGCAGGCGGTGGTGGATGCTATGAACGGGCAGGGGAGCTGCGGCCGGGGAAGCCATACCAGCGAGTTGTCCGCAGCTCGCTCGATTTTTCATGCGCGAGAATCACTGGCAAGGCTTTTTGCTTTCCACTATCCCGAGCGCGTGGTGTTCACAGCCAACGCGACCCAGGCCCTGAATGCTGCCCTGTGGGGACTGCTGAACCCCGGTGACCACGTCATCGCCACCGACTGGGACCACAACTCGGTGCTGCGTCCCCTCCACGCCCTTGAAAAAGAAAGAGGGGTAAAGATGGATTACCTGTCAGCAGACCTGCAGGGACGGCTGGAGTATGACCGACTGGAGGGGCTCCTGCGCCCCAGTACAAAACTGCTGGTGGGCACCCACGCCTCCAACCTGACGGGCAATCTCCTGGATGTCCGGCGCATGTCCGCCTTTGCCCAAAAGCACGGCCTTGTTTTCCTGCTGGACGCCGCCCAGACGGCGGGGAGCACCCCCATCGACATGGAGGAGATGGGGGTCCATCTGCTGGCCTTTACCGGCCATAAGGGGCTGATGGGCCCTCAGGGCACCGGCGGTCTGTGCATGGCTCCAGGGGTGGAGCTGCGGCCTTTGCTCTCAGGAGGCACGGGGGTGCGTTCCTTTGAGGAGGACCAGCCCCGAGAGTACCCGGAGCACCTGGAGGCGGGTACCCTAAACGGCCACGGATTGGCTGGTCTGGGTGCGGCGGTGGACTTCATTCTGGAGACCGGGGTGGAGACTATCCACGCCCATGAGCGGTCCTTGACCGAGCGGTTTGTCGAAGGATTGCGGGAACTGGACGGCGTGACCATCTACGGCGACTTCTCCGGCGACCGTGCCCCGGTGGTGGCGCTGAACCTGGAGGGCTGGGACCCGGCCTCTGCCGCCGATGAGCTTTCGGTGCAGTACGATATTGCCGTGCGGCCCGGCATCCACTGCGCGCCCCGGATGCACCGGGCGCTGGGGACTCAGGACACCGGCTGTCTGCGCTTCTCCTTTGGTTGGTACACGACCGAGGAGGACATTGACGCGGCCCTGGCCGCTTTAAGGGAGATGACACAATGAGAGCAAAGCGACCCACCCTGGTCATCACCTTTCCAACCACTACCGCCGCACTGAGCTGGGAGCGGCATTGTATGGAAAAGAACATTCCCGGGCGGCTCATCCCGGTGCCGGTGACCATCACCGCAGACTGCGGGCTGGCCTGGGCCATGCCGCCGGCGGAGCGCGGGCGGCTGTCAGAGCTGGAGGGACTGCCCTATTCTGCGCTTTTTGAGATGGCGCTGTAAATCACAAAGGAGAGAAACTCATGCTGGTTGTTATTCGCGGCGCGGGGGATATTGCATCAGGCATTGCCCTGCGCCTGTATCGTGCCGGGATTCGTTTGGTACTCACAGATCTGCCTAACCCCACAGCGGTGCGGCGCACCGTCTGCTTCTCCGAGGCCATCCGCCTGGGAGAGGTCCAGGTGGAGGACGTCGCCGGCCGACTGGCCCACAACTCTCAGGAGGCCCTGGAGCTGACAAAGCAGGGCATTGTCCCGGTGCTGGCCGACCCGGAGGGGGCGTGCATTGCGGCCCTAAAACCAGATGCGGTGGTGGACGCCATCCTGGCCAAGAAAAACCTGGGTACCCATATGGACATGGCTCCGGCGGTCATCGCCGTGGGGCCGGGCTTTACGGCGGGAGTGGACTGCCACGCAGCGGTGGAGACCATGCGGGGCCACACCTTGGGCCGGGTGCTCTATACCGGCTCTCCCATCCCCAACACCGGTGTGCCGGGGAACATCGGAGGCTACACCGTGGAGCGCGTGCTCCGCGCTCCTGCCAGCGGCGTGTTCAAGCCCTGCCTGGAGATCGGGGCTATGGTGAAAGCGGGGGACGTGGCCGCCATGGTGGGGGACACGCCCATGCTGTGTACCATCGACGGCTGTCTGCGGGGACTGCTCCAGGACGGCATTGAGGTATATGAGGGCATGAAGTGCGGGGACATTGACCCCCGGTGTAAGCCGGACCACTGCCTGTGTGCCTCGGACAAGGCTCTGGCCGTAGGTGGCGGTGTGCTGGAGGCTCTGCTCCACCTGACCCATGCGTTGGAGGGCTGAGAATGGACGAGATCAAACTGACCAAGCTGGCCGAGTGCGCCGGGTGCGGCGCGAAAGTGGGGGCTGGGGAGCTGAGCAAGCTTCTGGAAGGCCTGAAGGTACGCCAGGACCCCAACCTGCTGGTGGGCTATGACCGCAGCGATGACGCGTCGGTGTACAAGCTGTCCGACGAACTGGCTCTGGTGCAAACGGTAGACTTCTTTCCCCCCATCGCCGATGACCCCTACACCTTCGGTGCCATTGCCGCGGCCAACGCCCTGTCCGATGTGTACGCCATGGGCGGAGAGCCCAAGCTGGCGCTCAATGTGATGGCAGTGCCCGAGGACATGCCCAAGGAGGCGGTCCACGCCATCCTCCGGGGCGGCTACGAGAAGGCCTACGAGGCGGGAGCCATCATCACCGGCGGCCACAGCATCTACGACAAGGAGCCCAAGTACGGCATGGCAGTGACCGGCTTTGTCCATCCGGACAAATTGCTCACCAACTCCGGGGCACAGCCTGGAGATGTGCTCATCTACACCAAGCCCGTTGGTATCGGGGTGCTCACCGCCGGCATCAAGGGCAGCCTGACCGACGAGGAGACAAGAACCTTTGCCGAGGGGCTGATGATGACCCTCAACAAGTACGCCCGGGATATTATGGTAAAGTACCGGGTCCATGCCTGCACCGATGTCACCGGCTTCGGCATGATGGGCCACCTTCTGGAGATGGCACAGGGGAGTGAGGCAGAGATCCATCTGGACCTGTCCGGCATCACGTTCATCCCTCAGGCCCTGGAGCTGGCCCGGCTTGGGGTGCTGCCCGCCGGGGTGTACCGCAACCGCCACTTTGCTGAGCAGTGGGTGGAGGCGGGAGAGACCGAGCTGGCCGTCCAGGACCTCCTGTACGACCCCCAGACCTCCGGTGGCCTGATGATGGCCGTCCACCCGGAGGACGCACCGGCTCTGCTGGAAGAGCTGCGGCAGGACAACCGGGTGCCTGCGCCCCAACTGGTGGGCCGGGTGGTCCCCTATCAGGGCGACAAGCGAATTTACTTGTATTAGGAGGAAAGCATGACCGATTACACCTTTTTTCTGCTCTCACACACTGTATCCGCCAGGGCGGCGCGCCGGTGCTGTGTACCATCGTAGACAGTGCGGGTTCCGCACCCCGGGGAGCTGGGGCACGGATGGCGCTGCTGTCCGACGGGACTTGGATTGGCACGGTGGGCGGCGGCGCGGTGGAGAACCTGGTCCAGCAGCGGGCTTCTGCTGTGATGGATGGCACAGCCCAGGGCGGCCTGGAGCACTACTCCCTGGGGGGCGAGGCCAGCCGGACCGGCATGGTATGCGGCGGAGCGGTAACGGTGTGCATCCAGACTCTGGGGGAGAAGCAGCTGGCTGACCTGGAGCGCCTAATTGAATTTTTGAAAAGTGGAAATCCTTGCTTGCTTTTAATTCACAATAAGGAGCAAGTATATGACCTTGTGGCATATGGAGAAGGAGAACTGCCGGAAACGCTGGCGGGGCGCCCTCAGACCGCCCCTCTTTTCGAGGACGGGATGTACACCGAACCCATGGGCTGGGACGGAGTGCTGTATCTCTTCGGCGGCGGCCATGTGGGACAGGCTCTGGCCCCCATGCTCTCCCAAGTAGGGTTTCGGGTGGTGGTCTTTGACAGCCGGGAGGAGATTGCCCAGCCCCAGAACTTTCCCGGGGCGGAGAAGGTGGTGCTGGGTTCCTTTGAGAATATCGGGGAGCAGGTACAGCTCACCCGCCGGGACTATGCGGTGGTTATGTCGCCGGGTCACCAGCACGACCTGGAGGTCCTGTGTCAGGTGCTGGAGCAGCGCCCCTACTATGTAGGCTGCATGGGCAGTCGCAAAAAGAAAGCCTTTCTGTGGGGGGAGCTGGAGCGCCGGGGTTTCTCCCGGGAACAGATCGAGACCATTCATCTGCCCATCGGCCTGGACATTGGAGGAGAGACTCCGGCGGAGATCGCCGTGAGCGTCACCGCTCAGCTCATCCAGGTGCGCGCCGGACGCCTGGGCCGCTGCGGTGGAGGGCTTTGCCCGGCATAGCACTCTAATTTCATAAAAAGGACGCCGCCTGGACGAAGGGTCCAGGCGGCATTTTCTTATCCCTTGGCCATGCCGGTGCGGGGTTGAGGAGCAGGAGAACTGTCAAAGGCAGGGTTGGTAAAATAGACATTTTTCGCGTCCATCTTCTCTTTGCACAGCCGCAGGCACTCGCCAATACAATCAACATGAAGTGGATTTTGGAAAGAGCCGCCAACAGCTTTTTCGATGACATTTTCAAAGATGCACAGTATCTTTGCGCCTGTTTGAAAGTGCCATTATTATCGCCGTATAGCCTTATTTATGGGGCTATGCGGCTATTTTTTTGCGGATTTGGGTCACTAAGCGTCAGCCAGAGAGTCACCAACTGTAAACCAATATCTGATACCATTATCATGAGTGCATAGAAAGGTGGTATGCACAAATGATTGTTACCCTGTCCTCAAGACTGAAGCATTTACGCCTTGAGAAGAATTTGCGGCAGGATCAACTTGCAAGCCTTGTCCATGTCGAAAAGTCATCAATCAGTATGTATGAAAACGATATGCGGCAACCGTCCTATGAGGTACTTATCAGATATGCAGAGGTGTTTCATGTCAGCACTGACTACTTATTAGGACGCTCAAATGATAGGTTGTTAGACCTATCTGGATTGACGGCAGCGGACATTAAGCTGGTAAGTGAGTTGGTTGATAATTTGAGCGCAAAAAACAGAATCATGGAGGAACTTAAACGATGAAAAGAATATTGAGCATGACAATAGCCCTTTCCCTTGTGCTATCTTTGGCAACAACGGCGTTTGCAACGGAGAGCGGCGAACAACAGATTGAACCGCCGCAGGAAGAAACTCAGCAGGAGGAAACCCCTGTTGTGGTATCCACCTTAGAAGAATTGCAAGCCGCCGTTACCGCCGCAGAGAATGGGGACGCTATCGCACTGTCAAAAAGTATTAAACTAAAAAATGTATCAGTTGTCACGGATAAGGATATTACATTAATTCCTGCTGATAGTTCGGTTGGAACAATGTTTGAACTGGGAAAAGATAGTCAATTGTCTGGTTTTTCACTCTTTTCAAATGCAGTTGCCGTCATAGTCAGCAACTATGAGGGTGGAGAGATAAGTATTGAGAACTGTGACTTTATTGGTAATGACAATTATTATAACTTCTTGGTGAACATCACAGCCGGGAATGTTTATATCAGTGCTTGTAATTTTAAGTATGGCAAAGATATAGCTTTAAACATCTCAGCATCTTCCACGGTTATGATTGAGCGATGCCATTTCACCGAAAACAACACTATTATGCAGGGTGCAGGAATTAATAACATGGGGAATTGTCAGATAAATGATTCCTCTTTTTCTGATAATACTGCTGGTGTTGGTGGCGGAATATACAATAGCGGAACAATGGAAATCAACGGATGTACTTATTCTGGAAATAAAAGCATTGATAGCGTTGGACAAGATGTTGTTTCTACTGGAACACTGAGTATTACTGATGATCCGCAGGACGGCGAAGGCTATTATGAAGAGTCCACAGGCGTAAAGGTTGAATTGCCGCTTGCCGATTACGCAAGCACTGCAAAGCTGATTTACTTGACAGATGAACAGGCAGCGGAGTATTTTGCGCCTGAAGAGCCTGATGATCCCGATAATACAGAGGATAATGAGCAGAACGGCGGCGAACCTGAGAACCCCACAGAAACGCCCTCAGAGCCGCCAGAACAGCCCGATAACGGCGATGATGGAGATAACCCCACCGAACCTGAAGAACCGCCTACAACGCCTGAACAGCCGCAGGACAAGCCTGATGACAGCGATGATGATTATGAGCCGCCTGTATATCGTCCAGTGCGTCCTACAAAGCCCGTTGAACCAGAGCCGCAGCCCGCTCCCTCTCTGATTTGCAATAACGCTGTGATTGATACATCTCGCTCGGCTAAACTACAAGGGTATGGGGATGGCTTACTCCATGAGGATGATTCACTTTCACGTGCGCAAATGGCAACCATAGTATATCGGCTGTTGGATGATGAGAGCGTGGCTGCGTTAAGTGTGCCATCCAGCTCCTTTACCGATGTGGATGCCAGTGCTTGGTATGCGCCCTTTGTGCTGACGCTGGCTGATGCTGGCGTTGTTGGAGGTACAGGCAACGGATATTTTGCGCCTGACAGTCCGACAACATGGGTACAGCTCTTGACCGTGCTGGGGCGCTTTGTGGAGCGACAGGAATGCGCCTTACAGCATATCCGATATGATGGATGGGCGAGGCCGGCCATTGAAACGGCTGTTGCTCTCGGATGGATTGAGGACAGTGCCGAGATTGTCCCCGACGATGTGATAACCCGTGGAGAGGCGGTTGAGCTTATTAACATGGTGCTAAAGCAATACAGATAGGCCGAAATTATAGAGCCGTAACCAAGAGCAGATTGAGCGGGTGGGTAGGAGTCCCTTTTTACTGAAATGTAAGATATCCCCCTTGGGATAAGGAGGCGTCCGCTCGAAGTCCTAACTTTTGAACATTTTTAAGGGTACGCAATAGAAGAAAGGTACTGGGAGCATATATCAGATAAAATGTGGTTTTGAAAATGTGATGGCTCCCCCGGTGTGGCGGGCCTCTCCTTGCTCCCTCGGCAAAGCAAAGCCCCCGGCGCGAACCGGGGGCGCTTGCCTTTTGAGGCGTTATGCCGTTTCGCTGTGTCTGATATGCTGCAACACTCTTTCGACGGCAGCGGGGGCAAGTTGGAAAAGAAGATTGTCAAGCCCGTGTTCCTCCAGCACAAGCCGACGCCAGTTAATGTAGCTTCCCTGCCAGAGTCCCAGACTGTAGCGATCCAGGCCGGTGCTGCGTCTGGTTTGGCCGTCCGCATCGAAAAAGAAGGACTGCAAGATGTGGTCAATCTCTTCCGGCGTGGCCTTGACGGGATAGCGGTATTTTCTCCTGTCCCGCTCGACGGTCAAAAGGATGTTGACGGTCAGCCCCACCTGGAGCGTGATGACAATGGCCGCACTGGTGGTACCGCGGAGATCAACAGGCAACGAGCCATTATAGGGTAGTACGATCTTTGTTTTGCTGGTGCTGGTGTTGCCGATGCGGGCAGTATCCAAGGCAAAGCCCTCGGTATCGGTCATATTGTTCTTGATGTACATTTCATAAACCTCCTAATAATTTATTGGTACAACTCCGGGTACTTCTGTCGCATCTCGGCGTTGCGCTGCTTTTGTCCTTCCATCCTCCTGCACTCCTGCCGCAGTCTCACAACACCCGTATTGATGTTCTCGCGAACATCCCGGTCAAGATCAGCCATAGTCCGTTGGAATTGCTCATCCAAAGTCAGTCCGCGCGTCTGTCGGCGATACTCTTTCAGACACTCTTTCAGTAGCACCACACCAAATCCCCCAGCGAATACCGCAAGATAGATAATTATTACTACCATCCTTATACTCCTTTCTTCTGCTCTGATCATCATTATACACTATATTTTAATGTATGTCTATCGGCACAATCTCTAAATATACATTAAATATTTGTGTATATTGTGTGGCGATATTTTCAAGCCCTCGCCGCTGGGCTTCAGCTTATGCCGTGGCCTTAATCAATTCTTTTCTCATCCGCGCTATCCGTTTATGCACTGCTGGCCCGCTGATACCTATGGCCTCTCCTATTTGCCTTTCCGTCAATCCCTTGCCAATAAGTGCCGCTATGCTCTTATCCCTGCTGTCTCTCTGTTCCATGAACCGCTGAAGGTCAACCGCTATAATAACGGCCTCTGTGCTGTCCTTCCTGGCCTCTCGCTCGGGGGCAAGCTCCCCGCCATCCCTGCTGTCCTGTATCCTGTCAGCCCTCACCACTGCGCTCATACTTGCCCTTACCGCCCTATATACCATGCTAATAAGGGTAATAGGCTTCTTGCCGTCCTGCTGGCGCTGGGCGTTGATCTGCTCCACCTCGCCCGCTGTCATCGTCTCTGCGAGCTTCAACCACGCCTCGCTGATATACTCATCTATGCTGTGCCCGTGCTGGTAAAGTGCCTGTACGCCGTGCTCACGCTGTGCTACCTGGTAGACGCAAGCGGCTATCATATCATGTTGCTCTTTGCCGGTCATACTCTCCCATGCTGTTATAATGCTGTCCCGCTCCATTATGTTCTTTCCTCCTTTAAGCGCTTGCAACCGGGGGCGGGCTTATGTTATACTGTGGTTGCCCACCCCCTGTGGGTGTTGGTACCGGGGTGCTACCTGTCTTGCTGTCCAGGCCGTCAGGTATGCGCCCTTTCTTTAGCCGCTAATGGTAAAGCGGCGGCTGATCGTTTCCTTGCAGAACCGCTTGTAAACATCCTCGCCCAGCTCATTTTTGAACCGCTTAGTGTCGAACCGGTTGCTCTGCACCGTGGTAAACCGTGCGATGTACTGTCCTGCCTCGATGACCTCGACGCCTCGACCGTCCATCTCCTTCTTGATGTCATCCCGCAGGGATTCAATCTCTGCAGCGGCTTCCTCGGCCAAGGCTTCCCATTCCTTCAGGGCTTCAATTTTGCTGACGATTTCGATAGTAGACATTTTTTAGTCCTCCTTTAAGTTTGAGGTTTTGTTTCCCTCTTTCTGATTATCATTATACATTAAATTATAGTGTATGTATATTGGCAAAGTCGCCAGAATATACATTAAATTATTGTGTATATTGTGCATTGATTTTCAGTGTATGTCCGTATTATAATAAGGACAATGGAAAAGGTGCACATTTATATACTGCTCCCGCTCCAACTCAGAAAAAGAAGGTGTCACTATGCCTGTAAAGTATAAAATTGATGTGTTGGCCGCTCTTAAAACTGCCGGATACTCCACATATAAACTCCGCCGCGAAAAGCTCTTAGGTGAAAGCGTCATCCAGCAGCTTAGAGACGGGGCACTTGTATCTTGGCCTAATATGGGGCGGCTTTGCCATCTGCTAAACTGTCAGCCTGGGGATATCCTCGAATATGAAGATGATTCCGCCGAAAGCGCTACAGATCCCGAGTAAGGGCAAAAAAAGAAGGGCCAGCCAATCGGCTGATCCCTCCTATTAGATGTTAACATTTAGTTTTCGGTCATGGGGGCAAGGCAATCCCCACAGATCAAGCGAGCATCCTTGGTAGTTCTGGCGATCATACCGCACACGGGGCAAACATATCGGCGGTAGTGCCCTTTTGTCGCTCCCGAGGTCTTTGTTCCACCGTTGGCCGCGTTCCCGCTCCCGCCAATTCTCGGCCCAGTCACGTCGTTACGGCTCATCATGATTTCCTGTACATCGTTCTTAATGAGCCATTCAATGAGCTTGTCACCCGGTTCGGTGTGGCTCCATCCGTATTTATCGGAGCGGGAAACGATCAATCCGTGGGCCTCTGCCGCCGCCTTAAACACCTTATTGTGGTACGCCTTGGAGCTTCCGCTGCAGTCTTGGGCATGGAGCACTTCGGCGTTGTACTGGTGGCACATCTCATGCAGGAGGGTGGCTGTCACGTTCTCAATCGGTCTGTCCAGCGTCCCGGCTGCGATGTTGATTTCCCGCCGCTCC